>Ga0181406_1000014_pt1 | contig 58787 bp, 48 predicted proteins | sample 29SPOviralmetaG_FD_130135 | JGI IMG/M metagenome (GOLD analysis project Ga0181406, IMG submission 130135) | Marine viral communities from the oligotrophic San Pedro Time Series (SPOT) site, San Pedro Channel, CA, USA - 29 SPOT_SRF_2011-12-20 | ecosystem: Environmental > Aquatic > Marine > Strait... | reverse complement strand
TTAACAAGAAACACACATCACAATTAGAAAAAGATATTGCTTACTGCATAGACTTTCTCGAACTAAGTAACAATCAGATAGGTGAAATGCTTAGAGCATGTGAAGATTTAGGTATGATATCTGTTCAATACTTTTGTGAAGAATTCATATTTATGAGTGAACCAGATGAGTTAGAAAGGTATCATGATAGTAACTATCTACAAATAAGATGGGGGTTAAAGTAATGCCGAGGAAGACTAAATTGTCTATGGATAAGTTATCATCAGGGATAGCATATTTCACAGGGGTTAGTGCTACTTTAGTGGTCGTATTTGCTGACAGTTATAATAACTATTCAGTTGTTAATTTTCTCACTAAATATCAAGATGAGTTGGGAATCGCCCTAAAAAATGATACATATCAAGAAGACTTGGATGGTTGGTTGTTATCAGTAGAAGCAAGTTCATCAAAGGATATTGATAGAATATGTGCTATAATAGAGGAGGATATAGACATTGACGAGTGCTATGTTCAATCACTAACTAACAACAATTAAATATTAATATGATACACAATGTACAACTTAGTCATGAACAGTTAAGTTTACTTAGGGTGTTTATTATGAACTATCGAGTAAAGTGGGCAAAAAATAATACATCCCTTCCTTTACATATAGTAGACTTATTAGACAGTACTGATTATCAATTAAGATGCACAAATTCACCAAAGGAAACTATGTACAATTCCCCGACAATATGCGAGGAATAGTAGATTTTGTTGATGATACTTACATAACAGTTTGTGTTAGTGTAAAGAAAAATGTGTGTGGTCATTCTTTACAACCAATGAGTAAATGTTGCCTGTTAGTGTATCCCAGAGAACAAGAACAGTTAGTGTTAATTAGAGAGACAAGTACCCTCGCAGACATATACAAACCTAATACAGATTAACACCTCTCTGAGTGTCATTTAGAGGGGTTACATAGGGGTTAGTAAGTATACACGGAAAGTTATTAAATACCTTTTTAAATATACCTGTGTGTTTTATCTTTCTCTCAATATATGTTAATAACTGTGTGTTCACTAAGTGTTATTTAAGACCTATTAATAGTGCGGAGTTGTTGTTAGGTAAGCGAGTGTACTATGGATGGAACAAAATGTCAACTATCAGGTCACAATATGCTCACAGTTCTTATTAATTAACAGAGGAACATTTGACAACTGCCTGATACTTTGCTATAATACAGTTATTAACACTGAAGGACTGCAATCACATGGCAGGTTATTACTTTGAGCATGAAGATTACCAGGCAGAAACTAACAACAACTCAGAGTATAATGATGACCTTGATTATTACCCACGGACAGGCTATTATGAGACACTAAGTAATAACTACTATTGTAATTACTGACACTAAGTAACATCGAAAATCACAGTTGTTTCGTTGTTATATGTTATCGTGCCCCCTTGTGATGCGTTTAAATCGAAGGAACCTTTGTAAGCTATAAACGACCCAGATCGACCTTGCTATATCTCTCTATAAAAAAATAATCCAATATATAAAAGCGAACCACAGGATTCGTTAGTGAAAAAAAATATTGAAAAAATAAAAATCGCCATAAGGTACGACCATGCAGAGGATAAGTTGGTATTAGATCTGCCTGAGAGCGTATGCAACCAGTTTGATTGGTATGAGGATGGGGAAATAACTATGACTGTAGAAAGTGACGGAGTGTTTCTAGATTAAAACAAGAGTCGTTGACTGTGACTATATAATCTGTTATAATATATGAAGTACATTATTCATTATGGCTAAAGGATTTACTGTAAAGGCGAAAACACCAAAGAAAACTGCCGAACCCGAATGGGACTACGACAAGGCATGGGAGATGTTAAAAGGAAAGGCAATAGTATTCTGTATGCCTGGTAGAGGATGTTCATTCCAGTTCTTGAAGAGTTTCGTTCAACTCTGCTTTGACTTAGTACAGCATGGGGCGAGTATTCAAATATCTCAAGACTATTCTAGTATGGTTAACTTTGCTAGATGTAAGTGTCTTGGGGCAAATGTCTTAAGAGGACCAGATCAGATTCCTTGGGATGGTAAGTTAAACTACGACTACCAACTATGGATTGATAGTGATATCGTCTACGGAACTGAGAAGTTCTTACAACTTGTTCTTATGGACAAAGATATTGCTGCTGGTTGGTATATGACTGAAGATGGTCGTACTACTAGTGTTGCTCATTGGTTAGATGAGGGCGACTTCCGTAACAATGGTGGAGTCATGAATCACGAAACAGGTGAGACAATGACTAAGAGAAAGAAACCATTCACTGTAGACTATACAGGTTTCGGATGGACACTGATTAAGAAAGGAGTATTTGAGAACGAAGGCATTAAGTATCCTTGGTTTGCTCCTAAGATGCAAGTCTTTGAATCAGGCGATGTTCAAGATATGTGTGGAGAAGATGTGAGTTTCTGTCTCGATGCTATAGAAGCAGGGTTCGAGATATGGTGCGATCCTCGTGTGAGAGTAGGTCACGAGAAGATGAGAGTTATCTAATGTCAAAGACAGTTTACACAATCTATATCGGTGGAGTTGAGAAGCACACCGATATAAGTGAGACTGACTTTCTGGATCTGATGAGCGACTATGCTCAATCTTTCTATGAGATTTCCTACCCAGATCCATCAACAATATCACATACTATGAAAGAAATTAATGGCTAAAGTATTCACAAACTTATCAGGTGGCAGTTGGATTGAAAAGACACCCAAAAAGACTCGACAAGGACAAGGTAAGCACTCCAAATTTTCTAGCACCGCCCGAAACGCTGCTCGTAAGGCATACAGGGGGCAAGGCAAATGAATGTAGTCGAAGCATGGAACAACATCTCTTGGGCAGAAGCAGTTCCTTTCCTGTTAGTATTAGCAGGAGTATACTGGGTAAAGGTAAAGATCGATACTAGAGCAGGTCTTGGTAAAAAGAAACTAAGGCAACTTAAGAGTGTCATTAAAGAAGCAATCATTGAGGCAAACAATGACTGAGAAAAGAAATCATCTACACCTAGTGAGTGATGATACTGAATATAAGGACTATGCGTTATCTGTATTGGATGACGCAATTTATGATGCTATCATTTCAGACGCAGATGAGTATGACATATACAACTGTATAATGAATGCTATTAGAAGTAGAGGTTCACATCACCAATTAGCAGCAGATAGATGTAAGAAGTTGTCAGATTTATTAGAAGGAGAGATAACAAAAGATAATAATTTTAACGAACCTGACCCTGCTTATAATCCTAAGGAGTGGGATTAAATCTATATCTTACGGAAACTGGTATAAATAATCGAGATACCTAGAGCCGCTGTATGGCTGAATCTAATTCCAAGGCATTTAAAGATATAGATCTTTCTTTTTCGCCCCACCCTGTTTCTGGAGATGTACGAGTCCTTAAAAATGAGGATGCGATCAAGAGAGCTGTAAGGAATTTAATCCAGACTATAGGTGGCGAAAGACCTTTTCAGTCTAATCTTGGTACAGATGTGACTAGATCTTTATTTGATTTTGTTGATTATGGTACAGCAAGTGTCATAACTCAGCAAATTTTTGATGTTTTAAAGGGGTTCGAGGGTCGTATTGCAAATACTGCAGTGAGAGTGGAACCCAAACCCAACGATAATACATTTGAAGTATTTGTTGCTTATGATATTGTAGGACAGGACTTCCCAAGTCAAGAATTTGACTTCATGTTGGAATCATCTAGGTAATAGGAATGCCATTTACTAAATTTACTAACTTAAATTTTGCTGAAATCAAGGAATCTGTAAAGGATTACCTGAGAGCTAACTCTGATTTTAAGGATTTTGACTTTGAAGGGTCAAATATGTCGATCATTGTCGATATATTAGCGTATAATTCATATATAACTGCCTTTAATAGTAATATGGTTGCTAATGAGTCCTTCTTGGATTCAGCAACACTACGAGAAAATGTTGTTTCTTTAGCTAGAAACATAGGATATGTACCAAGATCACGAAGATCTGCTGAAGCAGTGGTTGATTTTGAGTTTAAATTTGCAGGAAATAGTAATACTGTCACTTTAAAGAAAGGTTTGGCACTAGTTGGTGCTGTAAGCAACACAAGTTATACTTTTTCAGTCCCAGAAGATGTAACTGTAACCAGTCCTTTGGACTCTGGAGGGATAGGTGGTAATAATTCTCCTAGAACTGGTAAATTTTCTGGATTAACTGTCTATCAAGGTACACTTTTAACTAAAAAATTTACTGTAAATGGTAGTTCTGATCAAAGATTCATTCTCGACAACTCATTTATTGATTTAAACTCACTTAAAGTAACTGTTAAGAAGTCTGGATCGTCTGCAGGACTATCATTTTCACGAATTGACAATATTATTGAGGTTACTCCAGTCTCAAATGTATATCTAATACAAGAAATTAAGAATGAGACCTATGAATTACTATTTGGAGATGGTCTGTTTGGTAAAAAACTAGAAATTGGTGATGAAATTGATATTTCTTACATTATAACTGATGGTAAGGATGGGAATGAAGGTAAATTCTTTACTTTCTCAGGAAATATAGTAGATGATGCAGGAAATTCACTCTCATCTACAAACAATGTAACAGTAATTGCTAGTCAGACCGCTAGAAACGGTACTGATATCGAAGCAATTGACTCTATACGATATTTTGCACCTAGAATGTACTCCGCACAGAACAGGGCGGTTACACCTAGGGATTATGAAGCAATAGTTCAGTCTGTTTATCCAAATACAGAGTCTGTTTCTGTTGTTGGTGGTGAGGAATTGGATCCTCCTGAGTTTGGAACTGTAGTTTTAAGTATAAAACCTAAAAATGGTACATTCTTATCTGACTTTACTAAGCAGAACATACTGAATGACTTAAAACAGTATGCAATTGCAGGAATTAACCAACGAATTGAAGATTTAAAGATTTTGTATGTAGAGTTGGACTCTTTCGTCTATTATAACAACAGTATTATGGATGATAAAGACCAACTTAAGGCAGAAGTCAGTACATCTCTTACTGAGTACGGAAGATCTGCTAATTTGAACGCATTTGGTGGTAGATTTAAGTATTCTGAGTCTCAACGAATCATTGATCAGACAGATTCAGCAATTACTTCCAATATTACGAAGGTTACTATTCGTAGAGACCTAAAAGCACTCATAAATCAGTCTGCTCAATATGAATTATGCTTTGGTAATCAATTTAATGTAAAAACAGGTGGTGGAACTATCAAATCTACTGGATTTGGTATTAGTGGTGTTGAAGGTGAAGTGTATTTTACTGATATACCAAGATCTAATGGTATTATGGGTGATATTGCTGTATTTAAACCTGCTACTTCCGCATCAGAGGATGCAGTTGTTGTTGTTCCTAATGCTGGTACTGTAGATTATGTAAAAGGTGAAGTAATACTCAATACTATCAACATTTCATCAACAGTTAAGGATAATGACATCATTGAAATTCAGGCATATCCAGAATCTAACGATGTTATAGGATTAAAGGACATTTACTTAAGTTTGGACATGTCAAATACTACGATAAATATCGTAAGAGACACAATATCATCTGGTCAGCAAATTTCTGGCATAGGATATAAAGTCACCTCTAGTTACTCTAACGGATCGCTAATCAGACAGTAGAATGATCGAAACATATTCTCCCTTAAGTCCTAGGGTAAAAACTTATCAAGTCGTTAGCGAAATTATACCAGAATTTGCTAAGTCAGAGAATCCTCTGTTCTCCAAATTCTTAGAACAGTATTATATCTCTCAAGACTTCCAAGGTGGACCTGCAGACATTGCGGAGAATATTGATGCGTATATTAAAGTTGATAATTTAACTACTGATGTAATAAGAGGTACAACTACACTTGTTGGTACTATTTCATCAACAGATACTACAGTTACAGTAGATAGTACTGATGGATATCCTCAAAAATATGGTCTTTTTCAGATCGATAATGAAATATGCAGTTATAGTGGCGTAACTACAAATAGTTTTACTGGTGTTTGGCGTGGTTTTAGTGGAATCTCTACATTTTCCAAACAAAACGACCCAGATGAATTAGTATGGCAACAAACTATTGCTGGAATTCATACTACTGGTGCAAATGTAGTAAATCTTAGTTCTTTATTCTTAAAAGAATTTTATAAGAATTTAAAAGCGATGTATGCTCCTGGTTTAGAGGGAGTAACGCTTTCACCTCAGTTAGATGTTAATAATTTCATAAAAGAAGCAAGAAGTTTATATGAAGCAAAGGGAACTCGTGCATCTTTTAAAATTCTTTTCAAAGCACTGTTTGGAGTTGATCCAAAAATCAATGATTTAGAGAAATATCTAATAAAACCATCTTTTGCGAATTATTTGCGTAGAAAGACTGTTTCTGTTCAATTAATATCTGGTAATCCTCAAGAATTAGTTGGTCAGACACTTTTCCAAGATAATGATCCAACAAACCCTCAATTAAACGAAGCGTCAGGTCCTATTTCTGAAGTATCGCTAATTAGAGACGATTATTTCAAACTTTCTCTCTTTACAGGTTTTGATGAACGAGGTTTGACTGATGGTACCTTCGTAGTACCTGGACGAAGTAGTAATATTGGAATAATTGGTATTGGTGCGTCTGTTATTACCGTAGATTCTACAATTGGGTTTTCTAGCACTGGTACAATCAAAGTTGGTGAAATTGGCACATCATTTTATCAGACATTTACATATGACTCAAAAAGCATCAATCAATTCTTTGATGTTGCTCCTCCAGTTAGTATAGAGATACCAAACAACAGTACAGTATCTACTTTTAACATTGTTTATGGGTATGAGGGTGGAGATTCTACTAAAAAGGTAGAAATGCGTCTAACTGGTGTACTTTCTAAATTTAATACTAGCAGACCTCTCCGAAATTTAAAATCTACCTCGGCTATCAAGGTAAAGAACTTAGGACGCTATATTGCCAACCCAGTTATCAGTAAATCCTATGAAGAGGTGTTTTTTAATAGTTGGGTTTACAATACATCTACTAGATACGAAATTTTAAGTTTTGCTGGATCCATATTTACCCTTGTTGGTACTATTGAAAAAAGCAGTTTAAAAGTTGGTGATAAAATTGAAATTTTGCGTAGAAACAGCGAAGTTCTTGTTGCTAGCTCTCTAATTGTTGATAGTATTGATACAACTGCTTCATCTATCAGTCTTGACGGTAGTATTCCTACTCTTGACCCTCTTTTATTATATGATGTGCGAAGATTGCAAAATAAAGTAAAATCTTCAATTGTTCCAGTAAAAGGTGGACAAGAACAGTTATTAACAGATATTAATAATGCATATATCGTAGATGAGTCTAAATCAGCATCATCAAAGAGAGAAGGTTATGTTGCTTCTAGTTCTCTTCCTAGTTACACTATAGATTCTGATAGAATTCATGCGGAGTTGATAAATCCTTCTATTGCTTCTGGAAACTGGGAAGGATACGATAGTGTAGAAAACAGATATAGTATTATTTCTTTTGCAGCAGATGTTCCATTTGAAACTGGAGATGAAATCATATATGCACCAGAACCAGGAACACAGGTTATTGGTGCGTTAGATTCTCCAAGTTATTTTGTAGAAGTACTAAGTTCAAAAAATAAAATAAAATTATATCCATCTCGTTCTTTTATTAAAGCAAATTTACCATCATTCTTTGTTGCACCAACTTTACCCACAGGTAGACATGATTTTATACTTGCTAGTCAAGGAAAAAGGAATATCTTCCCTGCAAGACCTATAAAAAGATATGTTTTAGAGCAGCAACTCAAAAGCGGTAAAGAAGGTCAAACTACTTCCGAAATTACCGTAGATGGTAATACAGGAATGCTTGTGAATGGTATTGAGATATTAAACTATAAAGGTGCGGATACACTCTTCTACGGTCCTGTAAATAAACTCAATGTTTTAAACAGTGGTGCAGGTTATGATGTTCAGGCACCTCCAAACATCACTATTACTGACGAAACTGTTAGTATCGGAAATACTGCAGGTGCAGTTCCAGTTTTAAGCGGAATTGTATCAAGTATTCTTATTGACCCATTTGACTATGACCTTGATAAGGTTATTAGCGTAGAAATTTATGGTGGTAATGGTAGTGGTGCTATTGGTAGAGCATTAGTTGAAGAACGATTTAGACAAGTATTTTTTAATGGTATTAGCACTAATCTTGGTGGTGATGTTAGTTCAACTTATAATTCATTCAATCTTAATAAAGATCATAACTTCTTAACTGGAGATAGACTTGTATACGATAATAACGGTGGTACCAACATTGGTGTTGCTACAACAGGAGGAGTTAATGATACTTTAACATTATTTGGTGGTCAAGATTATTATATTAATGTTATTAACTCAAAAGACTTTACTCTTCATAATAATAAGCAAGATTCGATTATTGGTATTAATACAATATTAATTGAAGAAAATGCTGCTGCAAGTAACGCAGGTCTTCATATTTTCCGTACTTTTGATAAAAAACGCACTATTAGTAGAATTAGTTTAGAAGATACTGGTTCAGGTTACGCAAATAGAAATATTTTAGTAAAACCAGTTGGAATTAATACTTTTAATGATTCTGTTGAGTTTATTAATCATGGACTTACAGATGGAGAAGTAGTTGAGTATGAAAATGGCACAAACGCTGTCATAACAGGTCTCAGTACAACGAAACAGTATCAAGTACTAAAGATAGACGACGATAAGTTTAGACTTGCGGAAGCAGGTAACAAAGGCGATAGAGAGGCAACGGAAACAAATTATGTTAATCGTCAGAATGTATACCTAGACTCTATGGGTGCTGGTTCTGGATATCACCTTTTCAAATATCCGCCAATTGTATGTAAAGTTAAAGTATTAACTAAAGATCAACAAGAAAAAGAACCTACAGCGACTCCAGTTGTTAAGGGACAGATTGATGATATTTTAGTGTATAACCAAGGTTCAAACTATGGATCCACAATTTTAAATTTCCCAAATCCACCTATCATTAGTGTCCCTACAGGAAATTTGGGTCAGATTGGTATCGTTGTTGCAAAGGGTAGTGTTACTGATGCATTTGTTGCGAATGGAGGAAGTGGTTATGTAGGACCTCCTGATCTCAATGTGGTTAGTGTAGCAACTACATCTCAAGGTGCAATCTTAAGAGCTATTGTAAATGATAGTGGTTCAATCACAGATGTTAAAGTTATATCTGGCGGTGTTGGATATGCAGCAACTAATACTAGTGTTAATGTTGTGCCTGTTGGTTCCGAGTTTAAGGCAGAAGCGACTGTAAGGGGTTTAACTGTTAATAAGGCATATCGCTTGAATCAGTCCGAAATGGACTTCCTACAACCAATTGGAGACGGTCTAGCACTTAACATTGTTGGATACGGTAATACTATTAGAAATTTCTTTGCAGATGATGGAACAGGGCATTCTCCTATCATTGGTTGGGCATATGATGGAAATCCAATATACGGTGCTTATGGATCTGTTGATGTTGATAGTGTTCAGTCTGATGTTAAGAAGATGGTATCTAGTTATGATATATCAGCGACCAATATTGAAAATAGACCTCCTTCATCATTATTCCCATATGGATATTTTATAGACGATTATGTCTACACTGGAAACGGAGATTTAGACGAACATAATGGAAGGTTTACTAAAACTCCCGATTTCCCTCAAGGAGTCTATGCGTATTTTGCCACAGTAGATCTTTTAAATGATCCCCAATTCCCATTCTTTGTTGGTGACACATATAGATCTTTTGCTATTGAAGAAAATACTGTAAAAGGCAAATTACTAGATCAAGTTACTTTTGACTTTAATAATTCAGAACTTGTAAGAAATACACAACCATATAACTTATTTGGAGATGGTGTTAGTTATGATTATCTGTTCCAACCATATAGAACTAATAATCAGGTTTCAAATCCAAGCAATCTATTGCAAGGTGCTGTAGAAACCATTGATATCTTAAGTAGAGGTTCTGGATACAGTATTGGTGAGAAAGTAATTTTTGATAATACAGGCACAAATGGTGTTGGTCTAGATGCAGAAGTTAAGAAACTTCACGGAAAACCAATTGATAATATTAGTAGTTCTGTAATTACATTATCAAATCTTCCTATCAAACACACCAGACAGGGTGTTGTTTTCAAAGCAACTCCGTATCATGAATTTAAAGGATCAGATACTGTAAGAGTAACTGGCATATCAACTTATATTAAAGGATTAGAAGGATTTAAAAAGATTGCAGTTGCAAGTTATTCCGCATCTTTGACAGATAATGGTTATACTGGTATTATCACAGATCTAAGAGTTGACTTTGTTCCTGATAATGTTGCAGTAGGTGACTCTATTGGTATTGGTACAGAAACTGCTCGTATTCTTGGTTTCTTCCCTAATGAAAAAATTGTTAGAATAGAAAGATATGCTGGTTTTACTACTGCTGCAGTAGGATCTGCTGTTACATACTTTACTAGTGAGTTCACAGTTCCTGTAGAGACAAATCCTTTTGACTCTAGTTTTCAGAATTTAATCTATTTTAACCCTAAAGAATCTGTTGGTGTTGGAACAACGGTTGGAATCTCGACTAGTGTTGATGTATCTCTTAACGGAGTTACTAAACAAAGATCTATTCTTGCACAAACTATACATTTACCTAATCATGGTCTTAAAACTAATGCTAAGGTCACCTTCGACAAACGAGGTAATACTGACCTTTTTGCTACTGATTCCATAAGTCCGTATACTGCTCCAAGTGCTTTGAGTGGTGATTTTTATGTTATCAATAAATCACCTGATACTATTGGTCTTAAAACTAATACAGACGGTCCTGCTCTGTTCTTTACTACAACAGGTGATGATAAGGCAAATTATTCAGTAGTAACTAACTATAAACAAGAAACTGCAACTGTTAGAAGAAGTCAGGTAACTATTCAAACAACTGAAGATCATGGTTTAGAAGAAAATGATAGATTTGATTTAATAGTCAAAACAGGATTGACTACTGGTATTGGTACTTCTACAAGAGCAACGGTTAAACTGATTGACGGTTATACAGTTATTAATCCTTTAGATATTCCTACAAGCGGAGTTAATACCACAACTAGTATATTTACTGTTGAGGATCATGCTTTAGATACAGGATTTAAAGTTTTAATGTATGGTTCTGGTGGAGATCCATCTCAACTTCCTGCTGGATTAGAACAAAGAACATATTATGTTTTAAAGATTGACGCAGATCAATTCCAACTAGCAAATACCGAAAAACAACTTCGTGCGGATCCACCTGAAGTTGTTGGATTTACATCTGTAGGATATAGTGGACAAACTATCAATCCTATCAATCCACCAGTTACAGTATTCCGTGAAAATAATATTGTATTTGACCTTAATGATCCTAGTCTATTAGGAGCAAAACTCAAATTCTTCTATGATAGAAATAATTTTAACGAATATGTCGGAACAGGATCTACTGCAAATCTAGAAGTTGTTGGAGTGGGTACAGTTGGTATCGGAACAACAAATCCTCCTGATCTACCATATAAGCAGATTAATTATAGTGATAGTCTTAAAAACACTCTTTATTATGCAATAGAGAAAGGTGGATATATTACAACTAGCGAAACTGATGTATTATACGGAAATGAGATAAAATATGCTGACAGTGGGTATAATGCAAAGCAGTATATTGCAACTGGAGTAGCTGGAACTGTATTTACTGCTAACATTGGTGCAGAACCAGAAAAAGATCATTACACTCAAGAAGATTGTGCTGAATTATATTATAGTCATACAGGTGCTGCAGCAACTGGCGGTATATCGCAAATAAGAATTATTAACGGTGGATTTGGATATCAGAGACTTCCTGCTGTAACTTCTGTTGGATCTAGTGGTATTAGTGCAGAATTAGAATTATTTGGAACAGATATCAACCTACTAGGAGATGTAAGTGTTCCTACAGATGTTTATGGATATCCTTCTGATGGTACATTGAACCCAGATGCATTCTTGCCTAGAATTCTACTAATTAAGAATGCGAGTAAGGTTCTCTCCGCATCAGTTCTATTTGGTGGTAGATCATATCTTAATGCACCTGCTCTTGCTGTATTTGATAAGACAACTGGAGAAATAGTTACTAATGGTCTTCTTACTGCGGAATTGAGTGATACTGCTGTAAACAAAGTCAATGTTATTGTTGAACCTAGAGGTTTAACAGGTAACGATTATGGTATTGCACCTTTAAGAAATAGTAATGGTATTAGTATTATTGAGGCATTTTCAGATGTAGGAGTTCTTACTTGTAAAATTACTACGCCTATTCTTGGATATGACACGGAACCATTTACTATTGGCGAATCTGTTTTTCTTGAGGGTATAGATTTTACTGCTGGTACTGGAGACGGATTCAACTCTGGAGATTATAAATTTATTGATTTTCAGATAGCAGATTATAATAGTGCAGTAAACCCAAGACAGGTTACATTTACATACACTGGATTGAGTAGTAATCCTGGTATTGGTGCAACTGTGGTTACTGGTTTTGGTCAAATTGTAAAATCTGGAGATCTTGCGAGATTTGATGCAACTAAAACATTCTCAGAATTTAGAACTAATGAACCATTAAGAAGAAACAGTGATTTATTCACAGATTTGATAATGACCGATATTGATGTCAATACAGGCATCATGGTTGTTAGTGGATCTATAAATCTTCAAATTGACGATAAATTACTAGGAACTAATAGTGGTGATGTATGCGAAGTTCAAGCAATTACAGAATTTGATGGTTATTTTGAAATTGCATCAACAATTGATACGAATGTAGGTTGGGCAGATAATATTGGTCTAATTGGTGATAATAATCAATTCTTACCAGATAATGATTACTATCAGAATATGTCTTATGCTATTGAGAGTGAAAAGACATATGAAGAACTAATTACATATGTTAATGATATTGTACACCCTGCAGGATTTAAAAACTTTGCAAACACTCAAATTTTAGCAAAAGGTAATGCTGGTGATACATTTATTCCTGCTGCAGATGCTGGTGGATTAGTTCTTGACTTTGTTAGTGATCCACTTAGAGTAGATTCTATTTACAATTTTGATATTGCTAGAGATGCAAATTCTGCTGATAATCTATCTAAGTTTATAGAACTTCAGCAAACAAGACTTGCAGATTTTATTCTATGTAAAACAAATAGAGTTCTCTTACATGATGACATTAGTTCCCAATTCATTAGCAATGAATCAAACGATTTAAGTGACAGTAGAGTTATTGCTGCTACTATTGCTGGTAGATATTTCTCAAGATATCTTGTACAAACAATACACGAAGCACAAGATCCAGCTAAGAATCATTTTCAATTAAATGAATTAATTCTTATTTCATGTAATGATGATACTTTCTTAGTTCAAAAGAGTGCTCTCAACAATACAAACCAAGTTGGTTTAGCAACTGGATATGGTGAGTTCTTTGCTCAATATAATATTAATAATGGACAAACACAGGTAAGAATTAAACCTTACGAACCATTTGATACAAACTATGATATTAAAGCATTCCAGCAAGGTTTTGCTGATGCTGTTGGTACTGGTCAAACTGAATTAGGTAATGCAGAAGTTAGGAGTGTTAATATTTCAGTAGGTTCGGGCACAACAACCGATATTGTAGGAATCAATACAGTTAATTTGGCAGGTGTTCATGGACATATCGTAGTCATTAATAAAAACTCTAATAAAGTAGATTATCATGAGGTAGTCTTACAACATGATGGTGTTGATACTTATTTGACTGAGGTAGGAGCATTTAATAATAGGCAAAGTCTTGGTGGATTATCTTCTCCACAGTTTATGGGAACATTTACTTCTTCTATTGATACTGGTGCAGGTGGAGTTGTAAAACTTAAATATGTTCACAGTGAGGCAAATAGCATAGACCTTAGATGTAAGTTCTTAAATTTCAATCCTGTTGGATATGGAACTACATCAGTGAAGCACTTTAACATTCCATTTACACCCGAAGGATCGGAAAGAAGTGGAAGAATAGTTGTAGGTTCCTCTGCAACAACAGGAATTGCAACTGTATGTGGAATTACATCATTTACTGATCTATCTTTCAAATCTACAGTTTCTGTAAGTTACGGAAGTACTCAAACATTCCATCAAATATATGTTTTATCAGATCCAGTTAAAGTAGATACATTCTTATCTCAAGGACCTATTGCTGCAGTTGGAACGACTACTGGTATTGGAACATTTGGTGCTGAGTTTAGTGGTGACCAAGTTAATCTAGAATTCTATCCAGATGCAGGAGTAACAGGTATTGTTAGTATCTTCTCTTATAATGAGATAATATATCAACAAAATGATCCTAATGGACTTCTTGCTGGTATTGGATCATTTAACTATGGACAAGTATTTGAAAATCAAACTCAAAATACTTACTTGGGTATAAACAATAGAAACCTTAGAAAGTTTGGATTAAAGTATCAAAGTACTCCAATTTACCAAAGAGCATTTAACCCTCAAAATGTTAATGAGATTAATAAAGAAACAGGACTTATTACATTAAAACATTTCTTCTCTAATACAGAAAAAGTATCATATCTACCAGATTCTAATATTATTGGAATTGCTGCCAGTTCTTTAGAGTATTCTACTGGATATGGATCAACTGTACTTCCAAGTGAATGTTTTATTGTAAAATCTAATAATAATCAATTCTTTATCTCCACATCAATTACTGATGCTAGAGTTGGTAAAGCAGTTACTTTTGCACAAGATAAAGGTCAAGGTAACCTTCACAAGTTTACAATGGATAAGAGAGATTCTAAATCCATGATTACTCTTAATGGATTAGTACAGAAACCTCTATCACATACATCAGTAACATACGACTTAGATGTTGCTGTTAACGGTTTTGTTACTTGCTTTGCTTTAAGTGGATTAAGTACAATAACATCTGGCGATTTACTTAAAATAGATGATGAATATAATATTGTTCAAACAGTTGGTTTTGGTAGCACAACTACAGGACCTATTACTGGTATTGGAACTTGGAGTCTTGTTGAAATAGAAAGAGGTTCAGTCGGTAGTGCAGCAACAGTGCATTCTGCTGGATCAACTGCAAGAATTTATAGAGGTGCTTTCCAGATTGTTGATAGTGATATCTATTTTACAGAAGCACCTCTTGGTGGTGACTTGGGTATTATTGATGCTGGTAATCTTCTTACTCCTAGAGCAACATTTAGTGGAAGAACTTACTTAAGACAAGATTATGCAACTAACCAAGTATTTGATGACAACTCAGATGGTTTTGATGGTTTAGAAAATATATTCCCACTAACATCTACAGGTGTTGCTGTAACTGGTATTGGTTCAACTGGTGGTAACGGAGTTCTGTTTATTAACAGTATGTTCCAAGCACCATTTGGTGAGAACAATGAAGGTGTTGCAAACTTCGAGATTATTGAACAAAGTCTTGGAGGTATTGCTAGTGTTAACTATACAGGTATTAGTTCGTTTGGATTTACTGATCTAATAATAGATGAAGGTGATATTAACCAGAATCAACTACCTAGAGGTGGCATCATAATTTCTGTTGCATCCACACCAGGTCAAGGATATGCTCCATTTAAAGGTGCTAAGATTCAAGTAACTACTGGTAAAGATGGTGCTATCACTGGTTTTACTGGTATACCAACAACTAGTGATTTCATAGATATCGAAAGTGTGGATTATGATAAGACAACTGGACTTGCAACTGTATCTACTGCAAAAGTACATAGATTTGGAGTTGAAGATTTTTCTAAGTTAGTTGGTTTAGAATTTACTTGTTCTGACTACATCTCAGGAATAACAACTCTCGGTATAACATCATTTGTATATGATCATCTTGTTGGTATTGCTACAATAATTACAGACTCTACACATGGATTTACTGATCCAAATTTAGTAGGTATAGTAACTGATGGATTGACCTTTACTTGTGATATGGATGGTTATAGAACCAATCATACATATCCAAGATCTACTGATACTGCAAACAATAAGTTCTTAGAAGTTAGGAATGTAACCAGAGATGAATTTGATGTAAATGTTGGTATATCAACTCAGGTAAGATATACACCAGTAGATGCTGTTTATGACGCAGTTGCTGGTATCATGACAGTGACTATTGGGTCACATAATATTATGTCTGGAACTAGTATCAAGATTGATCAAGAATCAATCAATTTCCAGTGTGCGATGGATGGTCTTTCCACTACTAAGTCATATCCTAGAACAACTGATCCATATTTTGACAGAGCAATTTCCGTTGCATCTACTACTGCAACAGGTATTGCCATAACTGTAGGAACTTCTCCTATTGTTAATTATAGTATTACTACTGCAACTTACAATCCATCAACAGGTATTGTAACTGCTACTATCGGACAACATCCTCTTAAAGATGGAACTTCTATTAAGTTGAAAGAAGGTTCTCTAATCTTTAGATGTGAGACAGACAATTATATTTCAACTCATACATATCCACGCAATATTATTGATACACAAACTATTAATGGTGCTCAGTATGATGCTACTGCTGGTATCATGACAGTTACTGTAATTCCTGGTGGTCGTTTAATACATGATGGAGACTTTGTAAAATTTGATAACGACTCTATAAGGTTTACTTGCGATATGGATGGTGGAACATCTACCAAATCATATCCAAGATCAACCGATCCTTACAGTGGTAAGTGGGTACCAATTACAGGCATAGGAACAACATCATTTGCTGTTAATGTAGGTAAGTCACCTATACAACCTTTTGCTATCTCTAGTGCTGTCTATGACCCCACTGCTGGTATTGTGACAGTTAGTATACCTGATCATGAATTCATGACTGGTACTAGCATAAGAATATCTCCAGAATCATTAGCATTTAGATGTGGTCTTGATACTTTCCAGAGTATACATTATTATCCAAGGTCAACTGATACTGTTGGTTATAATACTGCAGTCTCTATTGCTTCTACTACAGTAGGTACTATTTCATTCCAGATACTACCAACTCAACCATCAAGTAATGTATCAACTCATCATCATGTTCCAAATGATAAGTTAACACCAATCAGTGCATCTTATGATCCTGTTGTTGGTATTATGACTGTTACAGTCAATAATCATGGACTTTCAAATGGTGATTATGTCAAGTTTGATGATGGATCAGTTAACTTCACATGTACTAGAGATAATAATCAAAAAGTTTGTGGATATCCTAGACCTAAAGATCCTTATCATAATACATGGATTAAAGTTTCTAATGTAACTACTAATACATTCAGAACCAATGGCATGAAGTCATATGACAATGCCACACATACTTTTGTATCAGGAACACCTAATAGTATTACTAGATCAGTAATTGTTGGTGGCGGTGCATACAACCATACATTCGTTAGTGCTGGTGTTGGTAGTATGGATCAGAAGCGTGATAGATCATTTGACCAACCAATTAAAATTACTGCTGGATATACTTTAGATACTGCAGAAGATATTGTTTATGATCCTGTTGCAGGTATTATGACAGTAACTGCTACTGGTCATGGAATGATGAACGGCAATTATGTTCTTATCGAGAATAATTCAATTAAACTTGAGTGTTCACAAGATAACTATGTTACCCCTCATTTATATCCAAGAATTACCGATCCAATTAGCGGTGATTGGGTAGCGGTTGCAAGTACAACAGTAAATTCATTTGCTATAGATGTTGGTAAGACTAATACTGGTGATCAATATGTTCATAGATTTGCTGGTTCAGTAGCAAATGGTATTAGAAAACAAAATGGAACTGTTACTTTCCAAGCAGGTATTTCAACTGATACTAGTGAGCATCGTTATGATATCATGGCAGGTCATGAAGCATCAAACGCAGTTATTAGTGGTGGAAACTATGCTCATACTTTTGCCAATGCATCAACTGGAGCGATTAGAACTGGTGGTGGATTTGAACACAGATTTGTAAGTGCTGCTTCTAGCACACTTTATATCGATTCTTGGGCAGGTGCTGCTTTAACTGTATCAAATGCAGTATATAATCCTGAGACTGGTATTGTTAGATTTACTGCTCAGAATCATGGATTAGTTGCTCCCGAAAGTTTAAAATTGAGAGGTATAGGTGTTACTTGTGCATATGGTACTAAAACATATCCAACAGGAAAATTTGGTTATCACTTTAAAGTTAGATCTGTTGGAACAACAACATCATTTGAAACATTCGTTGGAGTCTCTACTTTACAGCATGATTATACTGGTGGTGGAGTAGTTCAAGTTGGTGTTACAAGCAATCTATTCCCAAGTTTCGATGAGGCATATCCTATCTCTGGTATTGTTTCTGCTCGCACATTTGAAGTAAATGTCGGACCTAACACAATTGGGCATACTTATGTTCAAGGTGGTACTGTCGCTCAATGGTATCCTCTATCCTTTGGTTCTGGATATCAAACTGGATTAGGAACTATTGGTATTGCATTGTCATCTCCAACTAAAGGAGTCAATGCAGAAATTAATGCTCTTGTTGGTGCTGGTGGATCTTTGATATTCAGTATTGGTGCTGGTGGAACTGGATACACTGGTGAATATGATTCCGTCTTTGCTCCTGAACCAAACGGTGAAAATCTACCTATTGTTGGATTATCAAGAATTGGTGGTGGAACAGAAACTGGTGTTGGTTGTTCTGTTAGTGTTCAAATATCTGGTATTCAAACTGCCACTGGTATTGGATCAACTCTTGCTGAAGTTTCTAACTGGGAGTTTAGTAAGAAAGGATATGGATTTAAGCGTGGAGATGTATTTACTGTTGCTGGTCTTTCTACAGATCCTAAAGCAGGTGATAACTTTAGAAACTTTGAACTAGAAGTAATAGAAGTCTTTACTGATACAGTTGCTTCTTGGCAGTTTGGTAATATTGATTATCTTGATAACATCAAACCAAATCAAGATGGAAATCAGATGAGATTCCCACTATTCTATCAGTCACAGTTGGTCAGTTTTGAAATTGACAGAAACGATCAAGACTCTACTGAAATTGATTTATCTACTGTTCTATTAGTATTCATTAACGGAGTACTTCAAGAACCAAATTTAAACTATGTCTTTACTGGTGGTTCTATTATAGAATTCTCTAGTGCTCCAACTGTAAATGATAATGTTGTTATCTTCTTCTACAGAGGAACAATAGGACAAGATAGTTTCATATTTGATATTAATGAAAATATCAAGAAAGGTGACGCTTTAAGATTAGATAAGAGTGCTGAAATGCAGTTCAATAAAGTTACTAAAGATCAGTCAAACTTTGCACAAATTGAAGATAGAATTATCAAGAGAATTGATAGTGCTGCTACGGTAGAAACTCCATTCTATCAAGGTCCAGGTGTTAGTAACGATAACTACAAACCTATGACATGGATTAAGCAGAAGGGAGATTTGTTTATTGATGGTTCTTTAGTTTCTAAAGCAAGAGATTCATATGAAGCTCAAATCAATCCTATTGGAAATATTATTGGAGTTCTTTCTACAACAGATACTGCAGTTTTTGTAGATACTGTTGGCAACTTTAAAGATACTGATGGTTTACTAACAGAATCGTTTGGTTTACTTGCTATTGCTCCTGTTGGTTTTGGTACAACTGCTGCCACTGGTGTTAATTTTGAAAATCTATCTGGTATAGAACCATTAGTTGCTGATGTTGCTGGATACATAGGTGTGGTTACTGGTATAGGAACTACTGCTGGTATCGGTACTGATTTGGCACTTGAGATTCTAATTGATAATCAAGATTATGTTAACAATGGTAATGATGCAACAGGATTCTCAACAAACTATCCATTCAAATTATATGGAACAGGTATTAATACAGCAGGAATTGCTATAACAAGTATTGATACGCATGACACTGATATAGTTTCTATCAGCACATATTATGGAGATAATATTTACTATGCAAGTGCAATTAGTTACCGTAATGGTGGTCGTCAAGGCATCATTACTGCTAACATAGCATCATACACTGACACTAGTGATATGGTTGGCGTAGGATCCACTGGATTTGCTTACGCTCACTTCACTTGGGGAAGATTTGGCGATGTAAACAGAGCAGGATCTCCTATTGCTCTTGATGTCAAGGGATTGTCTTATGACAATGAACTTAGCAAGTTCCCTCTAGTTTTACGAAGGGGTGTTGGGCATAGGGGAACAGGAGCTCTGCCCAAACTTCTATAAATACAAAAAAGTTAGACCTTTAGTTCTACAGATGTAATGGCCGCAATTATCACAGACCAGTTTAGGATCATTAATGCTAATAATTTCGTTGAATCGGTAATTAGTGGTAATAACTCCTATTATACTTTTTTGGGTCTGGCTAATCCAACAGAAACTGGATATGGAAGAACAAGTACATGGAATAGTACAACTGTTCAACCACCATCACCAACAGATAGTATTAGTTACATAAACCATGTATACGATACGATGATGTTTGGTAGAAAAGTTTTACCAGGTGATGTTCGTAGATTAGTAAGAAAAGTTCAATGGACAAAAGGTACATCATATGATATGTACCGTCATGATTATGATGTAACTAATAGATCACTAGTTTCTAACTCTAGTAGACTCTATTCTGCAAACTTTTACATAATCAATAAAGACTTTAGAGTCTATATTTGCATTGATAACGGATCTGCAGGTATTACATCTACTGCTGGTGCATCTCTTGATGAACCTACATTTACTGATCTTGAACCATCTGCTGCTGGTGTCAGTGGCGACGGTTATTTGTGGAAGTATCTATTTACGGTTCCTCCTGCTGATATTGTAAAATTTGACTCTACTGAGTATGTTGCTGTTCCTAATGAATGGTCATCAAGCACTGAGAATGAAGTCAAAGTGGTTCGAGATAACGGAGATTCTACGGTAAATAACAATCAAATTAAAGTTGTTTCTATTGATGCTCAAGGTGAGGGTTATTCCTTCCTTGCATCTCCGATAGAAGTTGATATACTAGGTGATGGAACTGGGGGTAAAGTCCGAGTTCAGACCAATACCAATGGTCAATTAATTTATGCAAAAGTGACTGCAGGAGGACAAGGTTACAGTTATGGTAGGGTTGATCTTTCTTCTATTAATGGTAGTGCTACAAAGTTTGCTAAATTAACACCGATTATTCCTCCTTCTAATGGTCATGGATTTGATCTTTATAAGGAATTAGGAACTGATAAAGTTTTGATTTATACTAGGTTTGATAATTCTACATATGATTTTATTTCGGACACAACATTCTCTCAAGTAGGAGTTGTTAAGAATCCAGTTGCTGCTGGTGCTGGATCTACTTCTGTTCTTAACACATCAGAATATTCCGCAGCTAATGCTTTGAAATTTTCTGGTGATCTTACACAGACTCTTGCAGTCGGTTCAGAAATCACACAAAATATACCTGGTGTTGGAACTGCCAGAGGCTATGTTGCTTCATATGATGTGAATACAACAGTAATCAAGTATTTCCAAGATAGGAATCTTTATCTTCACCCTTCATTATATGATCAAACTGATAACATAGGTGTTGGTGGAGATGCAAAAGTTGTTGATTTTACTGCTGCTGGTGATGCTGTCATCTCTAGTGGATTCAGTGTAAACATAGATGGAGGTTTCTCTGGAATCTCAACAACTACACCATCTGGTAAAGTTGTAGACCTTGGCGTACAGTTTACAAGTGGTCTTGCTGGACCTGAGATAAATAAAAGAACAGGTGAAATTATTTACCTTGATAATAGACCATCTATTACAAGAAATGAACGCCAAAAAGAAGACATCAAAATCGTATTAGAATTCTAAGAAGATGCCACAACAGACTAATCTTAATGTAAGTCCCTATTACGACGATTTTGATCCTAGTAAAGGTTATCATCGTGTCCTATTCAAACCTGGTTTTCCAGTTCAGGCTAGGGAACTATCTACTTTGCAATCTATTCTGCAAAATCAGATAGAGACTTATGGTAGTCATATGTTTAAAGAGGGTGCATTAGTCATTCCTGGTTCAACAACATTTGACGGACAATATTATGCTGTTCAAGTTAATCCAACACATTTAGGTACTGATGTTTCTGTCTATGCTAATAATGTAATAGGAAAAAGATTTAAGGGACAAAATAGCGGAGTTACTGCAAAAGTAATTAATTATATTACTGCTACACAATCAGATAGAGATTACGATACTTTTTATGTAAAATATATTAATTCATCTTCTACTGGAGATTTTTCATTCTTCACAGATGGTGAAATTCTTGTTGCAGAAGAATCAGTAACTTATGGTAATACAACAATTAATGCTGGTGGAACTCTTGCATCTACAATAGCATTAAATGCATGTACTACAGGTTCTGCAGCTTCTATTGACGATGGTGTTTATTTTATTAGAGGATCATTTGTAAAAGTAAATAAGCAAACAATTATATTAGATCAATACAATCAGTCTCCATCATTTAGGGTTGGTCTACAGGTTATAGAAACTGCTGTTAGTGCGAAGGGAGATGAGAGTTTATATGATAATGCAAAAGGATTTTCTAACTTTGCAGCACCAGGTGCTGATAGACTGCAAATAAAACTTACATTAGCCAAGAAAACAATTACAGATTTTGATGATACTGATTTTGTAGAGGTACTTAGAGTTAAAGAAGGTGCAATATATTCACTAAAAAGAGATACTGAATATAATAAGATCAGAGATTATTTTGCTAAAAGGACTTATGATGAGTCTGGAAACTATGTTGTTAATCCATTCATGGTTAACATGGCTGAATGTCTCAATGATCGTCTTGGTAATGATGGTATATACTATCAAGGACAAACTACATTTGATGGCAACGAACCAGATGATGATCTTGCGTGTTTAAAAGTAACTGCTGGTAAAGCATATGTTTATGGATATGATATTGATAAAACTGCTCCTAGTATAATTGATTTTGATAAACCAAGAGAAACTCAAAAAATTGAGAATCAATCATTTAATTTTGAAATGGGGAATAAGTTCCTCGTCAACAATGTAAGTGGTATTACTACACTTACCAATAGAATAGAATTAATGGGAGGTCCTCTTGGTGGGAGTGCAACTGCTGCTGGTACTGCTGAGAAAATTGGTGATGCAAAGGTATATGGATTCTCATTAAGAGATGCTGCATATGAAAATAATTCAACTGATTGGAACTTATATCTTTATGATATCCAAACATATACATCATTAAAATTAAATGATAATGTAAGTGCATCAGAACTTAATCAATCTGGATATATTGTTGGTAAAGAAAGTGGTGCTGAAGGATATGCTGTTATTGCAGGTGCTGGATCTAGCAGCATACAAGTTACTCAAACTTCAGGAACTTTTAGACAAGGTGAAAAAATTAGTATTAATGGTGACGAAACTGTATCAAGAACTATTGAGAAAATAACTGCTTATGGTATTAATGATGTATATGATTTTGCTCAAAGCGGAAATAGTTTCACTGCTACTAAAAAATTAAATCAAGTAATTCCTACTGGTTTTGGAAACGGTCAATTTAATGTTGCTTCTGATGGTACAGTTACTTCTCCAAGGGCAGACAGTTTCCTAGTATGGAAACCAGGTGATATATTTACTTACGGTGCTGCTGCAAATACAGCAGGTGCTGCTCTGGATGTTCCTACTCGTAATGTTGTTCTAGAAGTTGCTGCTGATGGACAAACAATGAAAGTCGGTACAATGACAACTGTTACCGATGTGTTTGATGGTGGAGTAAAAGCATTTGATGGTATTGGATATAGAGGTGTACAGGATGTTTCATTACAGAATTCATCTTTAATTTCTAGAATTCCAGATATAGGAGTTTCTAATGTAGATTTTGGTGATTCTACTCTATTCCTTAGTTCTCAAGTAACTAATGAAAGTAGTAATTCATTGGGTCAATTAGTTCTTCCAATAACCTCAGTCAATCTTGATGATGTAACTTTTGTTGCTTTTGATCAAGAAAGATATTCTGTGGCATATTCAAATGGAACTATACAATCTATTACTGAAGATCAAATCATAATAACTGGAACTAGTATTACATTATATGGATTGAATCCAAGTCAGAGTAATATTAGAGTAAATGTTACTGTTCAAAAATCAAATATTAAAAACAAAGTTAAAGAATTTAAGAGATGTCAACAAACAGAAATTACAAGATCTGCAAATAAAAGATCTGGAACTAATGCTGGAACTAGTATTAACGATGGATTGAATCATAGTGCTCTATATGGTGTTAGAGTTCAAGATAAAGAAATTTGTTTAAACTATCCAGATGCTACTGATATTGTTGCAGTCTATGAGTCTTTAGACACTAACACACCTGTACTTGATAAAATAACATTCACATCTACTGATGATATTTTTACTGAAGCAATTATTGGTGAAAAAATTGCAGGAAAGGTTAGTAAAGCAATCGCTAGAGTAGTCTCTATTGATTCTGGTAATAATCAGATTAATATTGTATATCTTACCGATAACAAATTTACATTATTAGAATTATTAGAATTTGAAGAATCAACTGCTGTTGCTACAGTTCAAGCAACAACACCTGGTAAGTATAATGATATTACTAGCAGTTACATGCTAGACAAAGGACAAAAGAATCAGTACTATGATTATTCTAGAATTGTTAGAAACTCTGGAGCATTTGTTCCTCATAGAAAAGTATTAATCATATACAACAGATATGATGTTCCTAGTGGTGATACTGGAGATATATTTACTGTTAATAGTTACGGTGCAGAAAGATATAAAAATGATATTCCATCAATAGGACCATCAAGAACTCCTGCACATGATGTATTAGATTTTAGACCACAGGTTTCCGTATACGATCCAGCGTCTGCTACAGTATCTCCATTCTTCTATACTTCTAGAGATTTTACTGGAAAACCAGATAGACTTTTAACACCTAATGAGTCAGTTGTATTTGACTATAATTATTATCTTCCTAGAATAGACAAATTAGTTTTACATCAAAACGGTGAGTTCTTATTGTTGAGAGGTACACCTTCTAGACAACCATTACCCCCAGAATCACAAGATAAATGTATTGAAATTGCTACGCTTCTTCTTCCTGCATATCTTAAGAATATAGAAGATGCAAGAGTATTTTTAAAACAGAATCGTAGATATACTATGAAAGATATCGGCAAAATTGCTGATAGGGTTAAGAATTTAGAAGAGATAACTACATTGAATCTTTTGGAAAAGAGTGCAGAAGCTCTCCAAATTAGAGATGCTCAAGGTTTTGATAGATTCAAATCAGGATTTTTTGTAGATTCATTTAGTAGTTACGATTTCATGTCAGCAAGTTCTCCTGCTGAGATTGATGTAGATCTCAAAGAACTTAGACCAATGAGAGAATTTGAGTCTGTTAACTTACAAGTTGCTCCTAAGACAGATGTATCAGTGCAGCAATTAGATTACAGTACTGATTTTGATTTACTTGATGACACAAATACACAAAAAACTGGTAATCTTCTTACTCTAAAATATGAGGATGAAGTTTATATTGAGCAGAATTTTGCTACTAAAACAAACAACATCAACCCATTCCATGTTGTTGCATACACTGGAGAAGTTCGTTTAACTCCATCTGTTGATAATTGGATCAATACTAGAAGAACACAAAATGTTATCAGAAATACTATTGGTATTACTGTCTTTAACAACCAAGTTGCTGCTAACTTTACAGTAACTCGTGAAGGTAATGGTGGTGGATCTGCAACGGTAACAACTGCTGAAGTTGGTAGAACTGTACAAAGAGATGATATTCGTTCTGAAAATACATTTATTGCAGAAGAAAATTTTGATCCATTCTGTCGTTCTAGAAATGTAGAGTTTTCTGCAGTAGGTCTTAAAGCACTTACTAATTTCTATCCATTCTTTGACAACATTGGCGGTATAGATGTTATACCTAAACTTTTAGAAGTATTTAATGTTACAGGATCATTCCAGATTGGAGAAACGATTAGAGGAACTATTGGTGCAACTGCCTTTGAATTTAGACTAGCTGCTCCAAATCATAAGAAAGGACCATTCTCTAATCCTACAGAAACATATGACATTAATCCATATGACCCAAGTTCTACATTACCAAATGGATATTCACAAGCATCAACAGTTTTAAATATTGATACTGTTGGACTCTGTGAGCAAGCACAAGGAGCGTTCTTTGGATTTGCACCAACTAATATGGTTCTTAGAGGATTGACCAGTGGTGCTCAAGCAAGTGTAGCAAGAGTAAGATTAGTTTCTGATAACTTTGGTGATTTAATTGGTGCAATGTGGATTAGAGATCCCAATGCAACTCCTATACCTCAGGTAAGAATTAGATCTGGTAACAGAGACTTTAAATTAACTTCCAGTGAAACAAATGCCACTCCTTTACCAGGCAGCACATTAATTTCTAGTGGTATTGGTAGATTCTTAGCAACTGGTACTACACGACTTGTTCAGACTGATGTTAGAATTACAACTCTAGAAACTACCACAGTAACTAATCTATCGACGATTGATATACAAAGATCCGACCCCTTACCCCCACCACCTCCACCTCCACCACCCCCTGTTATTATCAATAACACTAGAGTTATTGACAGAACTAGAACTGTTGTTAATAACATAACAAGGGTTATTCAGCGTACTAATACAATTATTCGTGAGAGAGATAGAGACCCTCTTGCACAATCTATTATCACTGGACCTGAAGGTGCATGGATTACTAAACTTGATGTTTTCTTTTCCCAAGTTACTTCTGGTACAACTCCAGTAAATATTCAGATTAGAACAGTTGAGTTAGGTTTACCTACACTTAATATTATTCATAGAAATGCAATGGTAACATTGCGTCCATCTGACATAACAACATCTACTGATGGTAGTGTAGCAACAACTATTGTTTTCCCATCGCCTGTTTACTTAGAACCTAGTTCACAATTTGCTATTGTTCTATTATCAGATAGTGATGAGTATGAAGTATTCTGTGGTGAAATGGGTCAGAAAGCTCTGAACCAACAGACTCTTCCTTCTGCTCAAGGTAAGATTTACTCACAGCAATTTGCTATGGGTTCACTCTTTAAATCTCAGAACGGATCTACTTGGACTCCATCTCAGTTTGAAGATTTGACATTCAAACTTTATAGAGCAAAGTATACAGCAAATAGAGGATTATTAACATTCTTTAATCCACCTATTGAACCAAATAATAGTCAAGTTCCTCCTCTAAACTTCAACCCTATTACAGGTCTTCCTAAGAAAGCTAAGATTGGTATTACTACCACAACTAATGCTGGATTAATTGGAACTGTATTTACTCAGGGAAGAAAGATTAGTGAGAGTAATCAGTCTCATCGCTATGCATTTGTTGATGATCAAGGAGGACCAGTTGATGGTACTATTGGTATTCTAACTGGTGGTACAGGACATGGAACTCCTACAAACCCAGTCAGTACTTACAATATTACTGGAGATGGTTCTGGACTAACTTTAAATGTCACTGTTTCAGCTGGACTATCTGCTATCACTGCTGCTACTGTAGTAAATGATGGTAATGGTTACAAAGTTGGTGATATTATTGGACTTGCAACTGCAGGTACAGGTAATGCTGGTTCTGGTGCTCGTGTTGCTATTAGTTCTATATCGGGAGTTGATACTCTGTATCTAACAAATGTTCAGGCACAGGAATTCGATGTAACTTCTAATGATTTAACTTATGTTCATAGCACTGGTTCAGTTATAGATTCTGGACTTGACATATGGCAATATGACGAGCAAGGAGGAAACTACACAGGTGAGTACCTTAAGGTAGATCATAGAAATCATGGAATGTATGGAACAGGTAATAAGGTTATCATTTCTGATGCCAAATCTGATGTTCTTCCTACAGAATTGAGTGTAGATGTTGCTTCTAATGAAACTAGTATTTCTATTGCATCAACAAGTCAGTTTGCTGAGTTTGAAGGTGCTGTAGTTAGTGCTGCTAATACTGGGTATGCTTTCATGAATAGTGAGATTATATCTTACACTAGTGTTGGTATTTCTAGTCTTGGTGGTGTAGTCAGAGGTTCTAATGGAACCAATGCTTTAAATCATATTAAAGGTGATGTTGTCACCAAGTATGAGTTAAATGGTATTTCTTTAACAAGAATTAATACAGAGCATAGTGTCGAAACTTCTCAAGTTGGTATTGATGAATATTACATCAAAATCGATAGAGGAACTAGCAGAGGCACTGATGACAATACTAACAATATTCCACAACTCTCGGTTGCTGAAGAAGCATCTGGTGGTGGTAACTCTGTTTATGCTTCTAAGAACATTCAGTATGACGCTGTAAGACCTTTATTACAAGCAACCACCTTTGGATCTACAGATTTCCTTTCGCTCCAATTGAGGAGTATTTCGGGTACATCTGTTGATGGTGGTGAAGCATCATTTGTAGATGCTGGTTTTGAAAACATAGGACTGAATAGAATTAATCAGTTAGAATCAACAAGAATTATTGCTGCTAGAGTTAATGAATCTAATAAATTAGGTTCTATTACTAGATCTAAATCGCATACAATTACTGTTGAATTAGATAACGGTGGAGATGATTACAACTCACCTACTGTTGATCTTGAGGGTGCCTCTTCTCTATTCTATGAGAACAGACTAAATGCCCCAATAACAGATTATCTAACTGACCCTAGAGCGAAGCAAAGATTTAACGATCCACATGCTTCTTACTACATGTCTAATCCTATCTACATTAAGAATCCTGCTACATCATTAAAAGTGATCTTCGATAGTCGTAGACCACCAACAACTGATTTCAGAGTTCTACATAGTACTCTAAGAGCAGATTCTAGCGAAGTTACACCAGGATTTGAATTATTTCCTGGCTTCTTAAACCTCGTAGATATAGATGGAGATGGTGTTGGTGATCAAATTATTGATCCCAAGAATAATAGCGGTCTACCAGATCTCTTTATTCCACCTGATGATACTGTTTATCGTGAATATCAGTATACAGTAGACAATCTCCCTAGTTTCACTGGATTCCAGATTAAGATAGTCTTTACAGGGACTAACCAATCTAAATATCCTGTGATTAAAAACCTAAGAGTGATCGCAGTAGCATGACCAAATCATCGTTAATCCCAGTTGAAGGACATCCTAATTTTTGTCGAGATAAAAACACAGGAGCTATCATTAATACTGATAGTTCCTCTTTCGCTGCTTACCAGCAAAGAAACTCCCAAAAAAAGATGGAAAGATTAGAGATAGATAATATGAAGAAAGACATATCTGACATAAAAGATATGTTATCAAAAATAGCAAGTAAATTATGAATGGTAGAAGTCCGCATTCTGAATTCCTGAAATACCACGGTTTCACTGAGGTTGATACCCCAACTAAACAGGAAAGTGACATGCAATCATTAAAATCTGAAATGGCAGAGATAAAAATGACGCTACTTCAGGTGCTGCAGGAATTGAGGAAACTAAATACATAGTATAGGATAATCTCGAATGTTGTTAACAGATGGCCGTCTACATTGCAAATCTTCAAATAGAAGCTGGTGTAGATTTTCAGCACGGTTTTAGCTTGGGTGATAGTGACACAGGAACATTTTTGAACCTGAATAACTACACTTGTACATCCCAAATGAGAAAGTGGGCTGGATCAACCACATCTGTTTCCTTTGCATCTACAATTACCGACCCTGATGAAGGTCAAATTCAAATTTCTTTGGGTTCGACTGAAACAGTTGAAATAAAACCTGGCCGTTATGTATATGATGTTCTTTTGAGCGACGCATCTGGTTACAAATATAAGGTCGTTGAGGGTATGATCCTAGTTAGAGTAGGAGTCACAAGGTAACCATGCCATCTCTCAGAATAGGTACAGGCAATCAGGTAAAAGTAATCGCCAGTGGATCTCTTGGTGGAGGTTCAGGTGGACGATTATCTTTGCTGTCTGATGTTAACTCAAGCAATCTCGAAGACGGAAGTTTGCTTGTATACGATGCTGCAACAAGCAACTTTATCACTACGAAAAGTTTCCCTGCAGCAATCATTGATGGGGGTATCTACTAGTGTCAGCTACCCTACTATTAAAAAGAACTCTAGGAACTTCGCCTCCTAATATTGCACCAGTCGGTACTGGTGTATCTTTTGGTGAACTTGTTTATACTTACGATACCAGTGATGTTGGTGCTGGTAAATCCTATAAGAAATTATATATTGGTAACCCTGCAGGTCCTACAGCAGCTCCGATTGTAATCGGTGGTGAATATTATACTAGTCTAATACCAGAAAGTCCTGCTAACTACGGTAACAGGGAAGCATCTAAAGCACTTATCTTAGATGCTAATGCTAAGGTAAAATCTTGGTCTGTAATAACTGATTTCCATAACGCTGGAGTTGGTACTAACCAAGGAGATTTTTATGTTGGTGGTAACTTAAATGTTACTGGAGATTTAGTATATGATGAAGTAACTGGTAGAAATATTAATATAACAGGTGTTGGTACAATTGCCACCATCTTCAATACTAAAGCAACCATTGTTGATGGTGCGATTGATAATCTGTATACAGTATCAGGACTTGTTACTACCTTAACAGGAACAAGTGCTAACTATGTTCAGGTCAATGTAGGACATGCTCTTACTGCTAATAATGTAGAGATTACTGGTATAACTACGCTTACCAATAATCTTGACTTCTCTAGAAATTTAATTAAGATTGGTCGTGAGACTGCATCTGGTATTAGTAGTGCTGATGGATCAATATTCATCGGTGACTATGCTGCCACTGGTATGGGTCAATCGACTGCTAACAGACGAAATATAGCGATTGGTGCCAGTGCATTACAAAATGCAGGTACTGGGAATAACGCTGATGAATTAGAATCTAATATTGTTGTTGGTAACTTTGCAGGTTATAGACTACAAGGTACCAAGAACTTAATGGTTGGTGATAAGGTAGGTTTTGCTTTATCATCTAGTGGTAACGATGAAAACATTGCTCTTGGTAATCAAGCAATGTATGGTGACACTTTCCCTGTTGTGGATGGTGTTACTTTAAGCATTTCAATTGGTCAGCAAACTGCTATTGCTAATCATGATGAATCTACTGATGTAACAGAAACAAGTGGATCTGGTGAAGGTTTAATAGTAAGACTTCAGACTGGTGCTACTGGTCTGGTCACAGGAATTGATGTAATATCTCCAGGTGACGGATATGTTTTAAATGACACATTTACTATACCATTTGGATTCCAAACTCTTACTGGTACTGTAAGTAGTATCAATGGTCGTTTCCTAAGTGGTGGTACTGGTGCAAGGCAACAAAGCAAAAACATTGCCATAGGTCCATATTCATTATTCAGTGTAGATGGTAGTAGAAATATTGCGATTGGTTATTCTGCTGGTGATGTAACAACTGGTAGTGGTAATGTCATAATTGGATATGAAAGAGATGTTGCAATTGCTAAGAGTGATAATCAACTTACTATCGGTAGTTCACTTGGAAACTGGATTGATGGAAATCAATTAGGTTATGTTGGAATAGGAACTACTCGACCATTCGGATTGCTCGATGTCGGTGGTGTATTGATTGTCGATAAGGGTACTGGTAATACAGTTATTTCTGGTGTTACAACTGTACCAACTCTTGATGTAGATAATCTTGGTATAGAAGACATCAAAGTAACTGCTGGTTTAGCAACTGATTTTGCAATTACAAATGCTAAGATTCAGTCTGGTATTATCACAGATACTGTTGGTACTGCTGCAACGATTACTAATGTAGATTTTGTAAATGCAGATATTTTAGCAGCTAAGATAACAGCAGGTATCGTAACGGATCTTGTTGGTACTGGTGCTACAATAGCGATACTTGATACTGAGACTGCTGATCTTTCTGATGTAAAAATAACTTCTGGTGTTATCACATCTATAGTTGGTACATATGCAACTATCACTACATTCGATGCTGATGATGCAGATATTAATGTACTAAAGACTGTAACTGGTGTTGTAACATCGATTACTGGTTTTGGTGTAACTTATAATACAGCAGACTTTGAGTTTGTTGATGCTTCTGATATCAAGATTACAACTGGTTTAGTAACATCTTTAGTTGGTACATATGTAACCTTCCAAGATGCTGACTTCCAAGACGATGTTCGTGTTGGTGGTGCTCTTACTGTTGTTGGCGATCTTACAGTTCAGGGTAATACAAGTTTTGTTCAGAGTTCTGTAATTCAAGTTACTGATAAGAATATTGAACTTGGTTTTAGTTCCACTGGCAACCATGCAGATGCGACTGCCGATAATGGGGGTATTATTCTTAAGGGTACTACCGACAAAACTATTCAATACAATACATCAAGAGAGGCATGGGAGTCTAATCTTAAGTGGAATCCTACTGTTGATGATACTCTTGATATAGGTGAACCTACTGTACAGTGGAGAGATATTTACATTGATGGCACTGCACATTTAGATGCTGCAGACATTTTAGATGCTAAGATCACTGCTGGTGTTGTAACTGATCTTGTTGGTACTCATGCAACTATTACTGTTGCTGATTTTGAACAAGCAGATATAGTTACTGCTACGATTCAATCTGGTATTGTAACCGATATTAATGTTTCTGCTGCTGCTACGATATTAACTTCTGATCTCTTTAATGCGGATATTAGAAATGCTAAGATTACTTCTGGTATTATCACATCATTGGTTGGTACTTATGGTACAATCACTACTCTTGATGTAGAGACATTAGATGCTCAGAATATAAGCATTACTGGAGTTGCTGTAACTGACATTGTTGGTACTGCAGCGACTATAACTACTATCGATGCACAGAATCTTGATGCAGTTAATGCCAAGATTACTGTTGGTATCATTACTGACATTGTTGGTACTGCTGCTACAATCGCAACGATTGATGCAACTGAAGGAGATATAGTAAATGCTAAGATTACTGCTGGTGTTGTCACATCATTGGTTGGTACTTATGCAACCATTACAGTCTTTGACACAGAGACTCTTGATGCTAAGAATACAAATATTACTGGATTAGCAGTTACCGATATTGTTGGTACTGCTGCTACAATTACAATAATAGATGCCACAGAAGGTGACATTGTAAATGCTAAGATAACAGCAGGTGTTGTAACATCAATAGTTGGTACTTATGCAACCATTACAGTCTTTGACACAGAGACTGCTGATCTTAAAGATGTCAAGATTACCTCTGGTATTATCACAGACATTGTTGGTACTGCTGCTACAATCACTACGATTGATGCTGCTAACTTTGATGCAGTTAATGCAAAAATAAATGCTGGTTATGTAACTTCACTATATGATTCCACAGGAGTTGTTGGTATCAATACTCAGCACATTCTGAGCACCAATCCTGATGGAACTATCACTTGGCGTGAACCTGCACAGATTGGTATTGCTACTGTCAATCCTGGTGCTGATGTATGGTTTGTTGACACACATGGTGTTGATGATAACGAACCTTCTCGTGGTCGTACAGATGATAGACCATTCAAATCTATCAAGTATGCTCTATCAAGAATTTCTAATAAGTATCCACATACTTACAATGGAGGTACTGCTACTGATGCAGTTAATGTTCAGAGTGGTGCTGAGTCTGGTAATCAAAAGTCTCCCAACGGAGCAACTTATAACGAGCATACTGGAGAATTAATATTATCATTTGGTAGTGCTCATGGATTATCAACTGCTGATACTATCACTCTTGATAACAATTCAATATCATTTACATGTACAAAGGATAATAATGCAACTTCGCATACTTACCCTCGTGTAGGTGATCCTATTGCAGGAGTAACAACTGCTGTTACTGTAATAAATTCCACATCATTTAGTTTAAATGTAGGTGTTTCTCCATTAGTTACAGGAGAAAATGAGACATTGAATATTGGTGGTGGTGTCTATGAAGAAACATTCCCATTATATGTTCCTGCAGGTGTTACAGTTAAAGGTAACGGTCTTCGTGCTACTAAGGTTGTACCGACAACTGCTACTAAACAAAAAGACGCATTCTTATTGAATGATAGATCAGTCGTTGAAGACATGACTATCGCTGATATGTTCTTCAATACAGCAACTAATGAAGGATTTGCGTTCAAGTATGAACCTGGTATTGCTATTACATCAAGATCACCATATGTACAGCGTGTAACGGTATTAAACAAAGGTAGTAATGTAACTGCAACTGACCCATATGGTTATGCATCTGCTGATTCACCACCTTCATCATATATCTCTGGTGGTGGTGCGTTTATTGATGGATCTGAAGTACAGTCAGGATCTCTAGAAGCAGCAATGTTGTTCAATGAATGTACATTCATTGTTCCTAACAGTCAAGGTGTTGTAATGACCAACGGTGCTCGTGTTGAGTATCTAAACGCATTTACATATTTCTCATCCGAAGCGATTAAGGGTATATCTGGAACTGCTGGTATTTCATCTACTGGTCAGACTAGATTGAGATTGTCGGGCATCACAACAGTTGGTGTTGGTAATACAATCACCGTCTTTGACACTGATGGATCTACTGGATTAGGTACTGCTGTTGTTGCATCTTATGATGGAACTTACTTAGGCGTAACTGGCAAGCAAACTGGATTTGAAGTTCTTAATGCTAGGACTGCTAAGTCGATAACATTTAATGATGGTGCTCAGTTAGATACTACTGTTAAGAAATTTGGTAGTGCTGCACTTAAGTTAGATGGTAGTAATGATTCTATTAGTGTTCCTTCTAGTGGAGATATTGGATTTGGAACTAACACAGACTTCACAATTGAATTCTGGGCATACTCAAATACAACTGGACTCTCTAGTGCAACTCTCTTTGACTTAAGAGATAATGGATCTGATACTAACGGTCTAAGTCTTGCATATCGTGCTGCTGGTGAAGTTGATCTAAGAGTTGGTACAACTACTGCTATCACTGGATCTGGTGCTGGTATTGCTACTGGAGTTTGGAAACACTATGCAGTTGCAAGAGGTGGTACAAACACAAGACTATTTGTTGATGGTACACAGAGAGGTATCAAGACTTCTGATACTACCGATTACGGTGCATCTAAGGGTATTGTATTTGGTGCTGATTTTGATGGAGCAAGCAATAATGTAACAGGTTGGATTGATGAAGTAAGAATCGAAAGAGGTGTTGCTAAGTATACAGCAAACTTTACTGCTCCTACTACTGCACCAACAGGAGATAAGGACACAGTTCTACTTCTTCACTTTGATGGTTCTACTGGTATTAAAACTACAACTGATGATGTAATTCGTAATCAGGACATCAGAATTACTCAACCTAATAGTGGAGTAGGAACTGCAACAAAGGTCATCCTTGCTGATTACAGTCAGTTTGGTGCTGACATGCGTTCAGTTGGTTGTGCTGTTGAGTATGGACAGAAAGGTGTAGTTGCTGATGGTGACGGTGTTTCACTAAGAATGTTCGCACTCAACTTCAACCATGTTGGTGCTGGTAGTGATATTACTAACGATCCTAACTTAGCGATACAAGCAAACGAAGTTACTGAAGTTAATGGCGGTGATGTTTCTTATGTAAGTATTGACCAAAAAGGAGACTTCAGAGTTGGTGAAGCGTTCTATGTTGACCAAGAAAATGGTACAGTATCATTCTCACAACAAGTAACCAGTCTTCAGGCACTATCTTCACTAGTCATAACTGATGGCACTGATAGTAGTACAGTAACACCTACAAGTGGTACATTTGGTAATATCCAGATAGCTGGAAATAACATTGAATCAACTTCAGGAGATATTAACATTGATCCTGCTGGTTCAGGAGACATCAACATTACTGGTGATGTCAATGTCTTAGGTATCTTAACTGCTACAACTATTCAGTTGGATGCATTCCAAAAAGGTGATACATCTGTTGCTCTTTCCGACAGTGGTAGTGATGGAACAATCCGTCTTTCTACAGACAATGTAGAAGCAATGCGTGTTGATGCTAATCAGAAGATTGGTATTGGTACTGCTGCAGTTAGAGATAGGTTAGATGTTCTAGACACTGCTAGATTTGAAAGAATTAATGTTACTGGAGTTTCAACCTTTGCTGGTGCTGCTGACTTTAATGGTGATGTTGATGTAGATGGACATACAGAATTAGATGATCTTAATGTATCAGGTGTTGGTACTATTGCAACTTTCGATACAGAGACTGCGGATCTTAAAACTGTTAAGATAACATCTGGTATTGCAACCGACTTAGTTGGTACTGCTGCAACTATTACCACTATTGATGTTACAGAGGGTGACATACTTAACGCCAAAATAAATGCTGGTGTTATAACTTCTCTTACTCTAACAGACAGTCAGGTTAGTGGTATTGTAACTTATGCAGATAATGCTGCTGCACACTTTGGAGATGGTGGAGATCTTAAGATCTATCATAATCCATCTTTCGGATCTTACATTGACGATTCGGGAACTGGTGCTCTTGCAATTCGTTCTAATGAGATTCAGTTACAGAAGTATACTGGTGAAACTCTCGCCAACTTCACTGCTGATGGTTCAGTTAAATTATTCCATAATAACGGTCCTAGACTAGAAACTTTAGGTGCTGGTGTTAGTGTTAGTGGTGAATTACAAACTGGAACATTATTAGTTTCTACTGATGCTGTTGTTAGTGCAGGAATGACTGTTGTTGGAATCACAACTTTCAACGATGATGTATTCATTGCAGGAAACTTAAATGTCATCGGTGATCTTATATACGATGAAACAAATTCTAGAAATCTTAATGTTAGTGGTATAGCAACAATTGCTGCTATGATCATCACTGGAGTAACAACTTCCAAGAATATTCAGATTGGTACTGCTACTTCTACTACTAAGATTACTACTACAAGTGGAAAATTAGTTCTTGAATCTTTTGAGGATCAAGTAGATGTTAATGATAACCTACAGGTCGTAGGATATGGTACATTTAGAGATGGTTTATATTATCCAGATTCCGCAAATGGTATTGGATATAGTGGTCCTAATGGAATCGCATACTTTGACGCAACAGGTAAGATTGTTAGTGGCCTAAGTACTGTTGGATTCTTGACTGTTTCCGAGTATGTTCTTACCACGAATGCTTCTGGAAATCCAATATGGTCTAATTCGATTGATGGAGGAACATTCTGATGGCAAAACCAACCACAAGAGAGCAGTTGAAAGACTATGCTCTCAGACAACTTGGTGCTCCTGTATTAGAAATTAATGTCGCTGATGAGCAAGTTGAAGACGCACTTGACGATACTTTACAACTCTTTTATGAACGCCACTTTGATGGTGTAGAGAGGGTTTATTTAAAATATAAAATTACTGCTGATGACATAAAGCGTGGTAGAGCAAGAGGTGCTTCAAATACTTTGGGTATTACTACAACAAGTACAACTACTAATATTGTAGGTGCTGCTACTACAACTACTTTTAATTGGGAAGAAAACCAAAGTGAATTTCCATTACCAGATTCAATTATTGGTATAGAAAGAGTATTTGTTTTTGATGCAAGTTTTATATCAAACAATATGTTCAGTTTCAAATATCAATTGTTCCTAAATGATGTTGCATTTAATCTTGGATACAGTGGACTTTTAAGTTATGCAATGACTAAGACCTATCTAGAGGACATTGATTTTTTACTGTCTACAGAAAAACCAACTAGATTTAATAAGAGAAATGGAAAGTTATATCTTGATATTGATTGGGGATCAATGACGGAAGGTACATACATAATTTTAAATTGTTATAGAATTATGGATCCTGCTAATTATAGTGGAGTCTATAATGATTACTTCATCAAAAGATATTTTACCCAAGCAGTCAAAAAGCAATGGGGTACTAATTTAACCAAATTTCAAGGAGTTAAACTTCCAGGTGGAATTGAATTAAATGGTAGACAAATATACGAAGATGCTGTTATGGAAATACAAAGAATAGAAGACAAAATGATGACAGATTACGAAATGCCTCCACTTGATATGATAGGATGATATGGCACTTAATCCATTCTTTCTTCAAGGTTCGCCAAGTGAACAAAGACTTGTTCAAGAATTAATTGACGAACACTTAAAAATATTCGGGATAGATGTTTATTATCTACCCAGAAAAATGATAGAAACTGATGATGTACTTGGAGAAGTGCAATCATCTAAATTTAATGATGCATATGTTCTTGAGGCATACTTAAACAAATACGAAGGGTATGCTAAAGGTAGTGATATCATGACTAAGTTTGGTGTTAATTTAGAAAATGAAATTACACTAACAGTATCAAGAGAAAGATATGAAGATTTTATAGCACCCTTTGTTGTTACTCATGATCCAAAGAATGCTGGAACTGAGATCATGTTTGGTGAGAGACCTAAAGAAGGTGATTTAATATATTTTCCATTGGGAGAAAGACTTTTTGAAATCAAACATGTAGAGTTTGAGAATCCATTCTATCAACTTGGTAAGAATTATATCTACGAACTTAACTGTGAATTATTCCGTTATGAGGATGAGTACATTGATACTAATGTTGCTGTAATAGATCAAAGAGTTGATGATGAAGGAGAAGTAACTACAGTTGCTTTGGCAGGTATTGGTTCAACTGCTGTTGCAATAGTTGACTCATTTGCATCTCAAGGTGCCCTACAATTTATCACGCTGAATGATGACGGATATAACTATACTTCCACACCCCCTGTCACAATCGCACCCTCTCCTGCTGGTGTTACTTCAAGTAGAGCTGGTGCGTTTGCATTCACCACATCAAGGTCAGGTCTCTATTCTGTGGATTCTGTAGTAATACAAAACCCAGGTTTTGCATATACTGAAGCACCAGCTATTGGATTTGGTACTCCTGGCGTAGGTGCTGCTGCAACTGCATCTCTTACAAGCAGTGGTATAACTTCTATTCGTATTACTTCTATTGGTAATAATTATATTCAACCTCCTATTATTAGCATTCAGCATCCAGAAAATGTTGCTATTGGAACTACAGGAACTGTAGGTAGTAAAGTTGGTCAAGTACAGGCAACAGCAGTTGCTACTCTTGAAAATGATAAGTTAAGTAGAATATATCTTAGCAATGCTGGTAGTGGTTATGAAGGTACTCCTATCATCACAATTGGTGCTCCAGTTTCTACTGGTATTGGAACATATTTCTATAACGAAAGAGTTCTTGGATCTATTTCTGGAACTGAAGCATATGTTAAAGAATGGAATTCATTAGAGAGAAAATTGAAGTTGTCAATAAATAATGGTGTATTCACTCCTGGTGAGTACATAACTGGAACTGCTTCTTCCGCTAGATATCAAGTTCTATCCCACACTGGTGTTGATACCACTAGTGCTTATACATCTAATGATGAGTTTGAATTTGAGGCAGATTCTATCATTGATTTTGCAGAGACTAATCCATTTGGTAATTATTAATGTTAGGTACTTACTTTTATCACGAAATATTAAGAAGGACTGTAGTGTCCTTTGGAACACTTTTTAATGAAATTCATGTTCAAAAACAGGACAAGGATGGTAAAGTAATTAGTGATATTAATGTACCTTTAGCATATGGTCCTAGAGGAAAGTTTCTTGCACGATTAGAACAGTTACAGGAATTAAACAAACCAACTGCAATATCATTACCAAGAATGTCATTTGAAATGACAAACTTACAATATGATGCAACAAGAAAAACTTCTGTTACCAAAACTTATAAAGCAATTGATAGCAATGATAAGGTAAAGAAAGTTTATCTTCCTGTTCCATATAACATAGGTTTTGAACTTAATATTATGACTAAGTTGAATGATGATGCATTGCAGATCGTAGAACAAATTCTTCCTTTCTTTCAACCATCTTTTAATATCACAGTAGATTTGATATCATCTATTGGTGAGAAACGAGATATACCAGTTGTTCTAGAGAACATTACTTTTAGTGATGAATATGAGGGAGATTTCAGTACTCGTAGAGTATTGATGTATACTATGACATTTAATGCAAAGACCTATCTATTTGGTCCTATTGCAGAATCTACAGATGGAATCATCCGTAAGGTTCAAGTTGATTACTATACAAATACTGACAAACAAAATGCGAAGCGTGAAATGAGGTACACTGCTACTCCAGATCCTGTTAACGCAGAACCAGATGATGACTTTGGATTTAGTGAAAATTCTACTATGTTCTTTGATGGTAAACAGTATAGTCCAACAAGAAGAGAAGATGTATGACAATTAACCCATTAGATCTTATGCCTATTGCAACTGATGACCCCATCGATACTATGCCATGTGATTATCAACCTCCTGGTGTAGACGAAGAAGATGATATAACTATACATGAGAAGATGTATAGGTTAGCCAGAGCAAAATACAATCCTTTTGCTGTTGGTGGATCAGAATCCCTTGGAGAAAAGAAATGACTTTCGACCAATTTGTTACTGAAGCATCTGCTGCATGGCAGAGGAAAGAAGGTAAGAACAAAGAAGGTGGTTTAAATGAAAAAGGTAGAAAATCATATGAAAGAGAAAATCCTGGTTCTGATTTAAAAGCACCACAACCTGAAGGCGGACCTAGAAAGAGATCTTTCTGTGCTCGTATGGGAGGTGTGAAAGGACCAATGAAAAAACCTAACGGTAAACCAACTCGTAAGGCATTAGCACTTAGAAAGTGGAAGTGTTGACATGAAAAAAGATTTTGGATCTATAGACAAAGCATTAAATACTAATAGTATTGATGTTGAAGTTACTGCTACACCTGAAGTGAAACCAGAACCTCCAACAAGAGATATTAGTAAAGAACTAGATAAGGATTACGAATATACTAGAGGAAATCTCTATTCTCTAATTGAGAAGGGACAGGAGACTCTTAATGGAATTATGGAGTTGGCAGACGAAACACAATCTCCAAGAGCGTATGAAGTTGCTGGACAGGTTATTAAGAGTGTTGCTGATACCACTGACAAACTATTAGACTTACAAAAGAAATTAAAAGATATTGACGAAACAAAATCTTCATCAACAACTAATGTGACAAACAATGCTATGTTCGTTGGTAGCACTGCAGAGTTGCAAAAAATGCTTAAAGATATGGGAAGTTCTAAATAAAAGTGCCTTCTAGAGAGAAACATGACAGAAAAGAAAGAAGCACCTAAAGGTATTATTGGTAAGATAAAGGATAAAATATTACCAGATGAAGACGAACAAGCCGCAATCATATCTACTTTTGTGAGACTTGGTGTGTTGGTTTGGAGTGGTGGAATATTAACACTAAATTATGTTGCTATACCAGGTGTACCACAACAGAAAATTGATCCAACTTTCATAGCTTCTGTCTTCACAGGAGTTTTGGCGAGTTTTGGGATTCAGACAGCATCTAAAAAGGGTGACGGTACCATGAAAATGAACGGTAACGGTAATGGTGGTGGTAAGACTGGTGGTCCTACACAGACTATTATCATAGAACAAGCACCATTAAAAATTATTGCTGAGTCACCTAAGAAGACAGAAAATTACAAGATGTAGTATAATATATACAGTAGAATCACACTGTATATGAGAGAGACATTAATTAAAGCTTTACTAGCACATGCACAAGGAGACATCCAAAAGCATGTTGCTAATGTAGAAGTCTATCTAACTAACCCTGCAGGTATTGGAGAACACTCCGATATTACAGAGGCAATAGAAACTGAATTGAATATCATTGCTAAGTATCAAGATCAAATAGATGTAATAAACAAGTACTTTAAAACATCAAAAAGGGAGGTTCTTACCTAATGTGGAATTTTAATATTAAAAAAATTACTAGTTTCGCTACAAAGGTAAAAGAACTCGATAAGAAGTTGGCAAAAAAGATACAGGAAAAATTTAATTTAACAGACTATCAGATGCTTTGTATTGCATTTGGTAAAGGATTTATTATTGGTGCTTTGATACTCTGACCTAGTGGTGATTCCCACACTAAAATAAGCAGAATTACTCAGTTCGTGCTATAAATATGGTGTAGTATGGGATTGAAACAATCATGCCCCTCACTGGACATTACACGGTTGGTTATCACGATAATCAAAATCACACATCTGAAATTTGCGAGTATGCAGAAGATGCATACAATGCTATAAAGCAAGCGAGTGAAGATCTAAGAGGTTTCGACAATCCTCATGCAGCAGAGTATTGCATTAAGGAGAATTGATATGAATAATTTACCAATCACATCTTCTTGTGTTATATTTGGATCCATCATTGCTACAGCATGGTTCCTAGTACCAAATGCATGGGCAATTCCTATAATGGTATAAAAACAAATGGTTGTCTGGGGAGTTATCTGGATGATTGCAATATTAATCGTAGTGGTATCTTGGTATATTTACTATATACTTCGTATGGCCTATAAGGAGATGGACGATGGGAGCGATGGTTCCACCGAGTCGGAAGAGTTGCTACAACTTCCGAGTAGTGTCGATAGACAGGGTAGTTGATGGTGATACAATCGATGTATCAATAGACTTGGGTTTTGATCTTATAAAAAAGGAAAGAGTAAGGATAGCTGGTATTGATACTCCTGAGAAGAGGACTAGAAACTTAGAAGAGAAAGCACTTGGTATTGATGCTACCAATTGGATGAAAAAGAATTTGGAGGACACCATTGCAGGAGACGACGAACTCACTATTAGAACAGAACTTGTTGGTGGTATGGGTAAGTACGGTAGGCTTCTTGGTTGGTTATATGTTGGCGAGAGCGATTTATCCTTAAATGAAATTATGATTACTGAAGGATATGCTTGGGCATATGATGGTGGCACGAAGCAAAAGAACTTTGAGGAACTAAGAGAAATTCGTAGGGCACATGGTACTCTAGACGCAGGATAATGGCAGGAAAAACGGAAGAGATTTATCTAGGTAATCCCAATTTAAAAAAGGCGAATACTGAGATACAATTTACACAAGAACAAATAAAAGAATGGATCAAATGCAAAAGCGATCCTATCTATTTCACAAAGAACTATGTAAAAATAGTTTCTTTGGATGAAGGTCTTGTGCCATTTAAAATGTGGGACTTCCAAGAGAAGTTAATCATGAACTTCCACGAGAAAAGATTTAATATATGCAAGATGCCTCGGCAGACTGGTAAGTCTACTACATGCGTTTCATATTTACTACATTATGCTGTATTCAATGATAGCGTAAACATTGGCATACTTGCTAACAAAGCAGCAACTGCCAGAGAACTACTTGGTAGATTGCAGACTGCATATGAGAATTTACCTAAATGGATGCAACAGGGTATCATATCTTGGAACAAAGGATCACTGGAGTTAGAAAATGGATCTAAAATACTTGCAGCATCTACCTCTGCCTCTGCAGTTCGAGGTATGTCTTTCAACATTCTATTTTTGGATGAGTTTGCCTTTGTTCCTAATCATATTGCTGACTCATTCTTCAGCTCAGTATATCCTACTATCACTTCTGGTAAAACAACCAAAGTCATAATGGTTTCTACTCCTCACGGAATGAACCATTTTTATAGGTATTGGCATAATGCAGAAAGAGGAAAGAATGAATATACTCCCACCGAAGTTCACTGGTCTGAAGTGCCAGGTAGAGATGCTGCATGGAAAGCACAAACCATATCAAACACATCAGAACAACAGTTTAAAGTTGAGTTTGAATGTGAGTTCTTAGGATCTGTTGATACTCTTATAGGAGTAGCAAAATTAAGAACATTAGTTTTTGAAGATCCTATAAAAGACAATGGCAAAGGATTAGTTGTATACGAAAACCCTATAAAGGATCATAATTATATTGTAACAGTTGACACTGCTAGAGGTATTGATCACGATTATTCTGCCTTTGTTGTGTTTGATATAACAAACTTTCCATATAAAACTGTAGCAAGATATAAGAATAATGAAATAAAACCTATGCTATTTCCTTCTATTATTGAAGATGTTCTTAAAGCATATAATTATGCTTATGCTTTGATAGAAGTAAATGATATTGGAGAGCAAGTTGCAACTATACTTCAATATGATTTGGAATATGAAAATGTTCTTATGTGTTCTATGAGAGGTAGAGCAGGTCAGGTAGTAGGATCAGGATTCTCTGGTAAGAAAACTCAGATGGGTGTTAGAATGACAGCAGCAGTTAAGAAAACTGGATGCTCTAATTTAAAGGCACTGGTAGAAGAAGATAAACTAGAAACAAAAGACTATGATATAATATCAGAGTTAACTACCTTCATTCAAAAGAAACAATCATGGGAGGCAGAAGAAGGTTGCCACGATGACTTAGCAATGTGCTTAGTTATTTTTGCATGGTTGGTTGCTCAAGATTACTTCAGAGAAATGACGGACAATGATGTTCGTAAGAGAATCTATGAAGAACAAAAAGATCAGATTGAGCAAGACATGGCTCCATTTGGATTCATTAGTGACGGACTAACTGATGAAGGTGAGTTTGTAGATGACGATGGAACTAAGTGGACAGTAGACAAAGAGTTGTCATCGACATATGGTGACATGTCTTATATGTGGGATTATTATTAATGTTTAAGAATAGGAAATTAAAAAATTTATTACAAAAATCATTTCCAAAGAAGAAAATAACTATAATAGATAATAAGGACGGATCACAAACAATTTTAATATTATGAACGATTGGAGAGAATGGGGATTATTATCCTCTATGTTAATAGTGGCAGTCATGTGGGTACAAGTACCACAATGGGCAGATGACTGGGCAGTTTGTGCTGTAGATATACCTGACGCTCAGTGTCATTGGTATGTTATGTCACCCGACAATACATTTGGCGAAGGATTTGATTGGGAAGAAGCACCTTGGTTTGATGCGAATGGTCTTAATGATATAGCACCAATAGGAAAGACAACTGTAATGGAAAAACTACAGGAGCAAAATGAAAACGGTTAAATGGTCTGCTCAAGTACTATTAGAGAGTAATAGACTTAAGAAGGTGGAGTTTACATCACCATCTAATTTAAGAGAAGATGCAGAACAAACTTGCAAAGCATTGTTTGGTGTATCTGATGTTCGTCAATTAACTAGGATTTGGTAATGAGAGTTGTTATTGTTAGTGGTGGATTTGACCCTATTCACAGTGGACATATTAATCATTTTATAGAAGCAAGGAAATTGGGAGATATTCTTATTGTAGGATTAAACTCTGATGAATGGCTAACTAGAAAGAAAGGTAAACCATTCCTTCCTATAGATGAAAGATTGGCAGTTGTCAAATCAATGAGAATGGTAGATAGTGCTGTAGCATTTAATGATGATGATAACAGTTCTATATCTCTTATCAGACAAGCATTAGTATTATTTGATGATGTACTGTTTGCTAATGGTGGAGATAGGACACAGGATAACATACCTGAGATAGATGCATTTGATAAAGATCCTAGGGTGCAATTTGCATTTGGGGTTGGTGGTACACACAAACAAAACTCTAGTAGTTGGATCTTAAAAGAATGGACTTCACAGAAGAATTTGATCTAGGTCATCTAGTACTCCAAGAACGAAAGTGTAGGACTTGTAAAAAAATAAAAGATTTACTAACTGAATATTATAAGACCCATAAAGATAGAGGAAGTGTGGCATCCTCTTACTCATATGAATGTAAAGAATGCACAAAGATAAGAATAAAATTAAAAAGAAAGAAAGATATCCCTAATTGGATTTACCCTGACTGGTAATGTTCACCCAGTGTTTCCCCGATGAAAACACCCTAAACAATAAATAATTACAGGAATTTAGAATTCACCGAGGAGAAAAAGATGCCCCTGAATTTAGCATCTCCAGGAATAATTGTTAAAGAAGTTGACCTAACCAATGGTAGAGTAGATCCTACATCTACAAAGTCTGGTGGTTTAGTTGCTCCTTTTGCAAAAGGACCTGTAGAAAAACCAACCCTTGTAGAAACAGAAGCGGATCTTCTCGATACCTTCGGTTCACCATATAGGGATAGCAATCACTACGAATACTGGTTGACTGCCTCATCATATCTTGCATATGGTGGTGTACTACAGGTTGTTCGTTCAAATGAATCTGGTTTGAAGAATGCCTTTGTTGGTAGTGCTTCAAGCGTAGTCATTAAAAGTGGCGACGATTACATAACTAAAGGATATGCAGAGAACAACATTTCTAATGTTGTGTTTGCTGCTAAGAATCCTGGTTCATGGGGTAACGGTCTTAAAGTAGGAATGATAGATGGTCTTGCTGATCAAATACTAACTGGTATTGCTACTGTCTCTGTTTTAGGTTTTTCATCAACTGCTAATGGTGGTCTTGCTGCTGTCGCTGGATACGAAGACGGTTTAAGTCCAATAGATCTTACAGTTGGTCTCGGTGTAACACAATCAATCCCTGCTAATACTGTAATAGCAGGTGCTGGTTCAACATCAGTTCTCGATGGATACCTTAAAGGGGTAATCACTGAAGTTGGAACAGGTCAAGTCTCAGTTAAAGTAGTATCTCATGTTAGTGCTGCTGGTACTGAAACTTCAGTAGACTACACACCTGGTGGAGTTTACGCATTTTCAGAAACAGGTAATGCAAGTGGTGGTATTCACCTTCATGTTCAATCTGCTATCGGTAGTGGCAAACATGGTTGGGTAGCAAGTACAGTTTCATACGGATCTAGTTTTGGTACTGCTAACTTCTTAAGTGCTTTAACAGGTGCTGGTGTAACTGTTGGTGATAATCGTTACCTTGCTGCACAAGAATTTGCTCCTGGTACTTTAGATTATACTGGAGAAAAAGATTGGTTTGATAACCAATGGATAACATTAAAAGATGGGGAGAAAATTTACTGGAACAACTTAGCTGAAAGACCAGGAACTTCTAACTATGCAAAAGATAGAAACTCTAAGAACGATGAAGTTCATGTAGTTGTCTATGACGACTCAGGTAAGATTACTGGTAATGCAGGTACTCTTCTCGACAAGTTTACTACTACCTCTAAAGCAAAAGATGCCATCTACTCAGTAGGTAATGCACAATACTATAGAAAGGTTATTGAAATAGGTAGTCCAAATATATTTGCTGGTGGTGCTCCATCAGGAGTTATTACAACTGACCTTGATGCAGATTTCAATCCTGTATCTGATGTAGCATGGGATCAGGATACTGAAAATATATCCTTCGCTGCTATTGGAAATTATGTCGCAACTCTTTCAGGTGGTAAAGATTACGGTGGAAAGACTGGAATCAACAGTACAGGTGCTCTTAGCGTAACAGTTGGAGATCTTTCTACAGGATATGATCTTCTAGCAAATAAAGATGCTTACCCATTAGATTTCCTTATCATGGGATCTGGTGCTCATGGCAAAGAAGAAACTCAAGCACTTGCTAATAAGTTAATTGCTGTTGCCGAAGTTAGAAAGGATTGCGTAGCATGCATCTCACCTCATAGACAAGCATTCTTAGCTTCGTCTGGAGATGGAGAAGATTTGACACTTAAGTCAGATACGGTTACATCTGCAATTATCAGTTTCTATTCAGCAATTACATCATCTTCTTATGCCATATTTGATAGTGGTTACAAGTACATGTATGATCGCTTTAGTAAGCAATTCCGATATGTACCTCTAAACGGTGACATTGCAGGACTATGTGCTAGAAATGATATTAACAACTTCCCTTGGTTCTCACCAGGCGGAACACAAAGAGGATCAATCCTCAATGCTGTTAAGTTAGCATACAATCCAAGTCAAGTTGAAAGAGACAAACTTTACTCTTCTAGAGTAAACCCAGTCATCTTCTCACCTGGTGCTGGTATCATCCTATTCGGTGATAAAACAGGTCTTGGTAGAGCATCAGCATTCGATAGAATTAATGTTCGTCGTCTGTTTATCTTCTTAGAAAAAGCAATCGCTGCTGCTGCAAAAGATCAACTATTTGAATTCAACGATGAGATCACAAGGATCAACTTCATCAATATCGTTGAACCTTTCTTAAGAGATGTACAATCCAAGAGAGGTATTACAGACTTCATCCTAGTTTGTGATGAAACAAATAACACTGCTGCAATCATTGACAGTAACGAATTCGTTGCTGACATTTATGTGAAACCAGCAAGATCTATCAACTTCATCGGTCTTACATTCGTTGCTACACGAACAGGTGTTAGCTTTGAAGAAGTTATTGGTCGAGTTTGATCTAACTTTATTAAAATCCCAGAGGTAAACATTCAATGGCCATTAACAACCAAAACCCACCAAAGACCGCCGATAGGACAATTGACAAGTTTAAGTCAAGGTTGTCAGGTGGTATCGCAAGACCTAACCTGTTTGAGGTTGTTCTTGCATTCCCAGATGGAGTAGTTGATGCTAGTGTCAACGATCTAGATTCAAAAGCTAGATTCTTAGTTAAGTCTGCTGCACTTCCAGCATCTAACATTGCTCCAATCGTCGTACCTTTCAGAGGTAGACAGTTAAAAATTGCAGGTGACAGAACATTCGATGAATGGCAGATCACTGTAATTAACGATTCAGATTTTGCTCTTCGTTCTTCTTTCGAGAGATGGATGAACTCAATGGCAAAAGTCTCAGATACATCTGGTAATACTAACCCAGAAGATTATACTAGAGATGCTTATGTCTATCAGTTAGGTAGATCTGCTGTTACTCCAAACTCACAGGAGTCTGCACAGAACATGCCTATTCTTAGAACATATAAATTCTATAGTGTGTTCCCAACACAGGTATCTCAGTTGGATCTTTCATACGATAACTCGGATGCTGTTGAGGAATTTACAGTTAATCTCCAAGTACAGTGGTGGGAAGCTGCTGGAAATGGTGGAGATGTGGCCTGATAAATAAGAATATAAGTTAGTAAAAACTAGTAATGGCGAAACTATTTGGTTTCTCAATTGAGGATAAAGACGAACAGAACGCCAAGGGTATAGTCAGCCCCATTCCACCGACAGGTGAGGCTGGGGTTGATTATTTTGTTCAAGGTGGTTTTTCTAGTCAGGTTGTAGATCTTGAGGGAATCTATAAGACAGAGCATGAACTTATAAGAAAGTATCGTGAGATGGCATTACACCCAGAGGTGGATAATGCGGTAGAAGATGTTGTGAACGAAGCAATAGTATCTGATACAAATGATTCTCCTGTAGAAATAGATCTAGAGAATCTAAATGCAAGCGATGGCATTAAAAATATTATCCGCAAAGAATTTAAACATATTAAAGATCTTCTTGACTTCGACACAAAGAGTCATGAAATTTTTAGAAACTGGTATGTTGATGGAAGATTATATTACAATAAAGTAATAGACATAAAAAATCCTACTGAAGGTTTACAGGAATTACGATATATCGATCCTCTTAAGATGCGTTATATTCGTAAGGAAAAGAAAAAGAATGATAAGAGTGACTTGTTTAACATGCAGAATGTGCATGAGAATGACAAAGTATACTTTCCAGAAATAGAAGAGTATTTTCTATACACACCAAAAGCACAGTATCCAACTAACATTGGTGTAGCAGGTGCTGGATCTGCATTGAAAGGAGTTAAACTTGCAAAGGATTCCGTAGCATATTGTACTGCTGGATTAGTAGATAGAAATAAAGGAACTGGATTATCCTATCTTCATAAGGCAATCAAAGCACTCAATCAACTTAGAATGATTGAAGACTCTCTTGTAATCTATAGATTGAGTCGTGCTCCAGAAAGAAGAATATTTTATATTGATGTTGGTAATCTACCTAAAGTAAAAGCGGAACAATATCTCCGTGAAGTTATGATGCGTTATCGTAACAAGTTAGTATATGATTCTAATAGTGGTGAGATAAGAGACGACAAGAGAATGATGAGTATGCTAGAAGATTTCTGGTTGCCTCGTCGTGAAGGTGGTAGAGGAACTGAGATTACTACATTACCTGGTGGACAAAACTTAGGTGAACTAGCAGACATAGAATACTTCCAGAAGAAACTGTATAGATCATTAGCAATTCCTGAGTCTAGAATTGCTGGTTCTGGAGATGGATTTAATCTAGGTAGATCATCAGAGATAGCGAGAGACGAACTTAAGTTTAGTAAGTTTGTTGGTAGATTGCGTAAGCGTTTTAGTAACTTATTATTAGATCTACTAAGAACTCAACTACTTCTAAAAAATATTGTTACTCCTTCAGATTGGGAAGTAATGAATGAGCATATACAGTTTGACTTCTTATATGACAATCATTTTGCGGAACTTAAAGATAAGGAATTATTAGAAGGTCGTTTAGGACTTCTAGGAATGATCGAACCTTATGCTGGTCGTTACTATTCTACAGAGTATATTAGAAGACAAGTACTCCGTCAAAGAGATCAAGAGATCGTAGAAATAGATGAGCAAATAGAAGAAGAAATTGCTAAGGGTGTCTTACCTGATCCCAATCAGCAGATGATGGAATTTGAACAACAAGCTGCTATGGGTATGGAACCTGGTGCTGAAGGTGGTGCGGAACAAGGTTTCGGTCCTGGCATGCCAGGTACACCAGAGCAACCACCTGGAATACAAACACCTGCAAAATTACCTAAATCTGGAGAAGGGGAAATATAAACACTAATAAATAAGTTTATAACTCTAATGTTTTATTATGGAAGAACTAGTCAATATGATAGCTTCGGGTAATTCCGCAGCAGATATTAGCGACCAGATCAAAGACCTTTTATATGCAAAAGCCGCTGGTAAAGTAGACGATACTCGTCCTGCTGCAGCAGCTAGTCTTTTCGGAAGCGTTGAAAGTGGAGAGTCCCCTGAAGTAGCAACAGCAGAAGAGGAACCTAATGTCGAATAGACTATTACTACTCGGTTCAGACGAGATAAGTGTACCAGTTACAGCTGGTACAGGGGTAAGCTTTACCCAAGCAACTTGTGTTCGTCTTTACAATGCTAATGCTGCAGACAGAGTAATCACCGTTCAAGAAACTAGAGGCGGTACTGGAGTGGGATCATTCACACTCAAAGCAGGTACTGACGCAATTCTTGAGAAGAAACCAGCATTCACAGTATTTGCTAGTGGTGCTGATGTTAAAGGTGTAAAAGTAGGATTTACTAATTAACCCCATGAAACTCATTACAGAAGAACTAGAAAATGTAGAAATTATCGTCGAAGAGCGAGGCGGTAAAAAATCTATGTTTATTGAGGGTATCTTCCTTCAAGGTGACTTGAAGAATCGTAATGGACGCATGTATCCAATGGACACTCTTCGCAGAGAAGTCGGTAGATATAATGAAAGTTTCATAGCTGGTGGTCGTGCTCTTGGCGAATTGGGTCATCCCGAAGGTCCAACAGTAAATCTAGATAGGGTCTCACATAAAATAACTTCTCTTAGAGAAAACGGTTCCAACTTTATTGGCAAGGCGAAAATCCTTGATACACCAATGGGAAGGATTGCTAAGAATCTAATCGATGAGGGTGTCAAACTAGGAGTTTCATCTCGTGGTCTTGGTACACTTACTACTAATAACGAAGGTGTAAAAATTGTCTCTGATGATTTCCATCTTGCAACTGCTGCTGATATCGTAGCTGATCCATCCGCACCTGATGCCTTTGTACAAGGTATTATGGAAGGAAAGGATTGGGTATGGGACGGTGGTATAGTAAGAGAAAGGTTTGCAGCTAAGACATATAAAGCGGTCAATACTATGGTTGACCAAAAACAACTGGAGGAGAATAAGCTAGGATTGTTCCAAAACTTCCTATCAAATCTCTAACATTTTATAAATAAACATAGATTATATCAAGATCTAATCGGAGAGTTCACAAATGTCCGCTAAGGAATTACAAGAAATGGAAAATCCTGTAACAAGGGGTGCGAAGGCTGGCGACGGTATGAAGAAAGTTGATGACTCAACTTCTCCAGGAGCATCTGCATCTTATGAAGATCTAGGAGGACCTACTCCTGAGAATTATAAGTCAGATAACGACTCAGCCAAGCTTAAAGAACCCAAAATCAAAACGGTATCTGATATCGTAAACAAAGGTGCTGGTAAAGCAGACTCAATGCAGTCTATCGGCACAGAAGTTCTTAAGCAAGGTGACGAGCCAGCTAAAGAAGATTCAGCAGAAGTAGTTGCTGAAGCACCATCCGAAGAGGAGACTACTCCAACTGTGGATGTCGAAGAAGATCTTGCTGCTCTATTTGGTGGCGAAGAGCTATCAGAAGAGTTTCAAGCAAAAGCTAAAACAATTTTTGAAGCAGCAGTAACTGAAAAGGTTAATGCTGTTAAAGAAGAGATGACAGCTGAGTTTGAAAAAACAATGTCTGAACAACTTGAGTCTACTAAGACAGACTTGATCGAAAGAACAGATGCTTATTTGGAGTATGTCTCCTCTGAGTGGATGTCTGAGAACAAGATTGAAGTAGAGCATGGACTCAAAACTGAAATGACAGAATCATTCCTTAATGGAATGAAGAGTCTTTTTGAAGATCATTATGTATCAATCCCTGACGACAAATATGATGTATTGGAGAGTATGGTCTCCAAATTAGATGAAATGGAATCCAGACTTAACGAACAGATCGAAACAAACATTTCTCTCAACAAACGCCTAGGTGAATCTACAGCAGATGGAATTTTCCGTGAAGTAGCCGAAGGACTTGCTGAAACACAAAAAGAAAAGTTAGGATCGTTATCTGAAGGTGTTGAGTTTGAGAGTGAAAACGCATACCGTGAGAAACTAGTTACACTTAGAGAATCTTATTTCCCTAGTGAAACCAAAAGTTCTACCAATAAAGTCGAAACTCTCTCAGAGGGTGTGACTGCCGAGGGTGCTGGATCAGCAACTTCTGATTCTATGAGCAACTATCTTAAAGCCCTTGGAATGGCAAAATAACTCGCAAATTTAAACACTATCCCCCCGTACAATGTACAACGCAGAACAATTAATGGAGAAGTGGGGTCCACTTCTCGATGCTGATGGGGTCGATCCTATTAAGGATTCCCACAGACGATCAACAACGGCGGTTCTCCTTGAAAACCAAGAGCGTTTTCTAAAAGAACAACAAGCATTTGAAACTGGCAACGGAATGCTTACTGAAGCAGCTCCTACAAACAGTGGTAACGCTGTAGGTGGCTCTGGTGCATTCGGTGCAGGATCAGCAGACGCAGGTCCTACTGCAGGTTTCGACCCAGTACTAATTTCATTGATTAGAAGATCAATGCCTAACCTCGTTGCATACGAGTTAGCAGGTGTTCAACCAATGAACGGTCCTACTGGACTAATCTTTGCAATGAGATCCAGATACACAGATCAGTCTGGAACAGAATCATTCTTCAACGAACCAGATTCTGCATTCTCTGCAAACAAAGCAGGAACTAACATCGGTCAGTCAACTCAGGGTAATTACACTGATGCTACTGACGACGACGGTACTGTTGGTTTCGGTTCAACTGCAACACAGCGTGGAACTAACCCTGCGATACTTGAAGGAACAGCATCTGATGCAGTTCAGTCACAGTATTCAATCGGTCAAGGTATGGCGACTGGAGACTCTGAAGCATTAGGTGACGGTGCTAACGGTGACTTCAACGAGATGGCATTCTCCATCGAGAAGGTAACTGTTACTGCTAAGTCTAGAGCACTAAAGGCAGAGTACAGCATGGAACTTGCTCAAGACCTTCGTGCAATCCACGGATTGAACGCTGAGGCTGAGTTAGCAAACATACTTTCTTCTGAAATTCTTGCAGAGATTAACAGAGAAGTTATTAGAACAATCTATAAGACTGCTGAAGCAGGATCACAAGTCAATGTTGCCAACGCTGGATTCTTTGATCTAGATGTTGACTCCAATGGTAGATGGTCAGTTGAGAAGTTCAAGGGTCTTCTGTTTAATATCGAAAGAGACGCTAACAGAATCGCACAAAGGACTCGTCGTGGAAAGGGCAACATCATCATGACAAGTGCTGATGTAGCATCTGCTCTAACCATGGCTGGTGTACTTGATTACACTCCTGCTCTTAACGCTAACCTACAGGTTGACGATACTGGTAATACATTTGCTGGTACTATCAACGGTAAGTACAGAGTTTATATCGATCCATTCTCAGCAAACAGTGCTCAGAACCAGTACTATGTTGTTGGTTATAAAGGAACATCTCCTTATGACGCTGGATTATTCTACTGCCCATATGTACCTCTACAGATGGTCAGAGCCGTGAACGACGGAACCTTCCAACCAAAAATTGGATTTAAGACAAGATACGGTCTTGTTTCAAACCCATTTGCTGAAGGAACTGCTCAAGGTCTCGGTAGAATCACATCTAACAGCAACCGTTACTATCAGAGAACAGTTGTTAAGAACCTTATGTAAGCGAGACGCTTATATATTTCTCAAGAGACTCCTTCGGGGGTCTCTTTTTTTATCTAAATATGTAATATGGAGACCTGTCTGAACTAATGTCCAATTCGTTTTTTGCCAAACAAGTTACAAATAAGAACTATTTGTCTCCTGTTGGTTTTAAATTTAATATAGTTAAAACCCCTAAGGTTGATTTCTTTTCTAATAGTGCGAAGATACCTGGTATAACTTTACCTACACCTGAGATCGGAAACTATCTAAAAAAGATTGAGTTGCCTGGCGACAACATACAATTTGAAGATTTAACTTTAGATTTTATTGTAGATGAAAACTTAGAAAATTATTTGGAAGTACATAACTGGATCTATGGTTTAGGTTATCCAGAAAGTATTGATGAGTTTCAAGAGTTGATTACGATGCCAGATGGATCTAGAGATGTTAAACAGCAATTTAGTGATGGTACATTATCAATTTTGAATAGCAATTTTAATGTAAGCACTCGTGTAAAATTTAGAGATTTATTCCCAATATCATTGTCATCACTAGAATTTACTGCCACCGAAAACGATTATACATACTTTACAGCTACTGCAACATTTAAGTATCTGTTCTATACGATTGAAGTTGACAATTAATTTATGAATCTTGAAACTATACAAAGTATGTGGTCGAAAGACGCACAGATTGATCAAGACAATTTACATGACGAGGCAGCAAAGATACCATCTCTTCATGCAAAGTATTTTGACCTGTATAATAATATAAAATTACTTAGAGAAAGATCTTTAACGGTAGATAATAAGGTTCGTTTAGAAAGATGGAATTATTACTCAGGAAAATCCGACCCTGAAGTGTATCAGGCCGAACCATTTCCGTATAAAGTTAGAGAGAAAGATGCAATAAAAAGATATATGGATGCTGATGAGAAGGTACAGCAGTCTACTTTAAAAATTAGATACTATGATGTAATGCTTACCTATCTTGAGGATATAATTAAACAGGTAGGGAACAGAAGTTATCAGTTAAAAAATATTATTGATTGGCACAACTTCCGATCTGGATAATCATGAGCAAACTTGTTATCTCCAAAAAGAATGAGGTCTTCCTAAAGATCCAGTCTGAACCACATGTGTATCAAGAACTGTCAGATCATTTTTCATTTGACATAGAAGGAGCACAATACATGAAGCAGTATCGGAAACGATATTGGGATGGTAAAATTCGTTTGTTCTCAACTCATACTAGAGAGTTGTATGTTGGGTTGTTAGATAAATTAGTTTCGTTTTGTGATAGACATGGATATGAATATGAATTTATTGATAGTAAATTTTTTGGTACTCCTTATGAAGAGAATGAACTAATATCAATGGAAGGTGTTAAAGAATATATTACTCGGATATCAAGTCATCGCCCAAGGAAATACCAAGTGGAGGGAGTATACGATGCTCTAAGACACAATAGAAGGTTAGTGATATCGCCCACTGCCTCTGGCAAGTCTTTGATGATTTACTCAGTAGTTCGTTACTTTGCAGAACGAAAGAAAAATATTCTGATAGTTGTTCCAACGACATCTCTGGTAGAGCAGATGCATAAAGACTTCTCGGAATATGGATGGGATGCTGATTCATATTGTCAAAGGATATACGCAGGAAGAGATAAAGAACCTAGTGCTCCAGTTGTTATTACTACCTGGCAATCTATCTATAAACTAGAGAAAAAGTACTTTGAAAGGTTTGAAGTTGTGATAGGAGATGAAGCACATTTGTTCAAGGCAAAATCATTGACACAAATCATGACAAAACTTCATTTAGCGAAATATAGATTTGGTTTCACTGGAACACTTAGTGGTACACAAACACATAAGTGGGTACTTGAAGGCTTGTTTGGTCCTTCTTACAAGGTAGTCCGTACTGATGAGTTAATGGACAAAGGTTATCTTGCAAGATTACAAGCAAAAATTCTTTTGTTAAAACATGATGAGATAAAATTTTCTAACTATCAAGATGAGATAGATTATTTGATTAGTAATGATCGTAGAAATAATTTCATTAAAAATCTAGCATTAGATCTAAAAGGAAACACTTTAATTCTTTTTGCTAGGGTAGAAAACCACGGACAAATACTTTTTGATAAGATAAATAATGACAAGGAAGAAAACCAAAAAGTTTTTTTCATACACGGAGGTGTAGATGTTGAAGAAAGGGAAGAAGTTCGTGAAATTGCAGAGACGGAAAGCAATGCAGTCATCGTTGCCTCTTACGGCACCTTCTCAACTGGAATTAACATTAGGAACCTTCACAATGTTATCTTTGCCTCACCGTCAAAATCAAGGATAAGAAACCTACAATCAATTGGTAGGGTTCTCCGTAAAGGACAAAACAAATTTAGTGCAACTCTATATGATATAGCAGATGATTGCACTCATTTATCAAATAGAAATTACACATTGAATCATCTCATCGAAAGAATCAAAATCTATAAAGAAGAAAATTTTAACTATGATATGATAACTATTAACTTTAGGAGTAAGTCATGATAGAAACCGAAGAAGACTTTTATAGCACTATTAAACTAGTTACTGGGGAAGAAGTATTTGCCATAGTAAGTACTGATCCTGAAACTCCTGAGACATTAATCCTTCAAGACCCAGTTGTAATACAAGTTATTCACGGAGCAAGAGGTTCGTTTGTAAGAGTAGAACCTTGGTTACACATACCTAATGATGATTTTTATTTTATAAATTTCAACAAAGTTGTTACAATGACTGAGATAGATGAAGATCACGATATGATCGAATACTATTTAAACTATTTGGCAGAGAAATTAGAACAGAAGTATGGTCCTATATTTAAAAATGGTAAAAAAATTCGTCCCTCGGAAAAAATGGGGTACAAAGGAACTGTTAAAGATGCTAAGAAAAAATTAGAAAATATATTTGCTCTAGATGCTCAAGAAAATAAGTCAGTAGGAATAGCAACAGATACTTAAATACAATCCTTCTGAACTTTGACAAAGTTATTGTAAACGGTATTTGAACTTTTGTCAAGCTGTGCTATAATATCCTTATACAGATAAGAACTATGCCACGCAAAAGATCGGATCATTATGTCAATAATAAAGAACTTCTAGAGGCAATGGTAGTCTATAGAAATAAGTGTGCTATTGCAAAAGAGAAAGGTATAGATCCACCATTGATTAGTAATTACTTGGGTGATTGTTTTTTAAAGATCGCAACTCATTTGTCGTATAAACCGAACTTTGTAAACTATATGTTTAGAGAAGACATGATTGGTGACGGTATAGAGAATTGTGTCCAATACATCCATAATTTCAATCCAGAGAAGTCAAAGAATCCTTTTGCATACTTTACACAGATTATCTATTACGCTTTCCTGAGACGCATACAGAAGGAGAAGAAGCAGTTGGAGATAAAGACTAAGATTATAGAAAGGACTGGGTACGATCAGGTCATGGTTGTAGAAGAGGGTGCAGGAGGTAGTGCTTCAGACTATAATACTATTAAAGATAACATCCAGTATAGAAATAACAATAGATGAGAGACTTAGTTTTGTTTGGGGATTGTTTAGATACCCTAAAAGAATTTGATGAGAAACCTAGGATGTGTGTTACATCTCCTCCTTACTATGGTCTAAGAGACTATGGTGGCGAGGGCGATCAGATAGGATTGGAATCAACTCCAGAAGAGTACATTCAAAAACTAGTAGAGATATTTCGAGAGGTAAGAAATATTTTAACAGATGACGGTACACTGTGGTTGAACATAGGAGATTCATACTACAACTACAGACCTGGTACTGGAGGATTACCTAAACAAACTGTTAGTAGAACTAATCAAGATTTACCAGAGAATTGTAATAGAAGAGCAAATAAACTAGAAGGACTAAAAGAGAAAGATCTTATTGGCATTCCTTGGATGCTTGCATTTGCATTAAGAGCAGATGGATGGTATCTTAGACAAGACATCATTTGGCACAAACCTAATCCAATGCCAGAAAGTATGAAGGATAGATGTACAAAATCACATGAATACATTTTCCTTTTAAGCAAAAACAAAAAGTATTTTTATGACAATGAAGCAATTAAAGAACCAGCAAAAGATTGGGGTACAAGAGATCGTACTAAAGGTAAGTATCATAATCCTGGCACTGGCTTGGTTCCCCATAGTGGGTTGGCAAAGTCTTACCCTACAAAAAATAAGCGGTCTGTTTGGTCAATAACTAACAAACCATATAAAGGAGCACACTTTG
>Ga0181406_1000013_pt1 | contig 59997 bp, 83 predicted proteins | sample 29SPOviralmetaG_FD_130135 | JGI IMG/M metagenome (GOLD analysis project Ga0181406, IMG submission 130135) | Marine viral communities from the oligotrophic San Pedro Time Series (SPOT) site, San Pedro Channel, CA, USA - 29 SPOT_SRF_2011-12-20 | ecosystem: Environmental > Aquatic > Marine > Strait... | reverse complement strand
ATCAACGGTCAGGGAATATTATGGGTAATTTATTTAGAGACCGATTTTCGAGTGTGTAGGGTAAATGAATGTATCATATTCTTTGGGTTATATGGGGGTGTAATGATGTAGCCTTGCTTTGGGTTAGATTGATGGGTGTAATAATGTAGCCTTGCTTTGGATTAGATTGATGGGTGTAATAATGTAGCCTTGCTTTGGATTAGATCAGGGTAGCCATGGATTAGCTTTGCTTTGGATTAGATTGATGGGTGGATTGGTGGGGATAAACTTTGCCTGGGGCAGCAAAGACGCATAATAAGGGGTTAGGATTGAGACCGATATTCCATTTAGAGACCCATTTTCCAGCCAGGGGTATATAGGGGGTTAGATTACAGGGTAGTATATGGGTGCGTATTTGATAGGGGGATGCTTAGTAGGTAGATTACACAGTATCATGATAGGGTGATATACTTGGTGGAATAGTATCATATAATAATTAATAAATCTTTAGTTATTATATATGTCACATAAGCAACTATTTACAGAAGAAGAATTTTTTGACGAAGATGCAACAATACAACGAATAATAGAAAGACAAAATAGAGATAAACGAAATAAATATTGTAAAGAAAATCTTAGACGAATATTAAATATATATAAAAAAGTGGGTTATGAACAAAAACGTTATATAGAAAGTCGTGGGCGATTTGGAAAGGAGGTATTATTAAAAAAATATTTAAAACCAGAAGATTTAATGTGTTTAGAAAAATATCATCAACAACAAACTAAAAGCACTCCAATTCATACTTTTGAATTAGATGATGATGATTATGATGCTAAACCAGTTCCATTATCGTCAATAGTAAAAGAATTAAAAAAACAAATAAAAAAACATGGAGCAGATGATAGACCATTCGACGAATCATTTCGAGAAATATCAGAAAAATCGGGTGCATGTGGGGCAAACAGAAAAAAAAGCACTACGCGTAAAAAACGTAGGAGGCGTAGAAGAAGGAAAGATAGAATCACATTTGGTGGCAAACGCAAAAACCGGAAAAAAAGAACTAGAAAATATAAAAAAAGAAAAACAAGAAAATAAAATTGAATATAAATTAATTAAGTATATGACATTATATTTAATTAATGATCTTGTTACCAGAAGTAATAATAGAACTAATACTATCTTATGCGCCAGATTTTCGAGATAATTTGAAACTTTGTCAAAAAGAGATGTTATTAAAACATAGACCAGTATATTATAAAAAAGTTATAGCGGGATTTTCACCGGGAATAGCAGACAGTCCCACATGGCATAATTTCAGTAAAAAAAACAATAAAATACGAATATGGCGAACAGGAAATTATGACGGACCTGGTTTGCAATATATGGAATTAAGACTACATGCGATAGAAATAACACCACAAAGACCACCTGACCAACAAAGACATTGGCATGACAGAGATATAAATTTATTTTACGGTTGGTCGAGACTAAGCAATAATAATTTATGGAATATAATATGTGAATGGAATTCGGAATCATCGCATTATGGATTTTCGCCGGGATACTATTAAAATATTTAGTTATATTATAATGAAAATAGACATAGACACGAAGGAGCGTATGAAAACGTTATTTATATTTTTGTTACAGAGTTATAAAGTGTTGATGGGTTCAATGTTGGTAATTTTTGTTCCACAAATGTGTAATAATGAAGTGTGTAGTTTAACAGACAATTTTTTTAAAGAAGGTGCTTTGCATAGAACTAGTTTGGGAGTTAATTTTATATCAACAATAACCTTTACCACATGTTATATAATTGAATTGAGACGAGAAAACTGGTGTATAGAACACTTAGATATAGATGATAATTTCGGGGACAATAACTTACCTTTAATATTAAAAGAAAAACCGAAATTAGAAAAGGCTTTACATAGTATAAATGACCATTATTATTATAGTTCTCAAGTGACAGCGGTTATATATATGATCAATTTGATATTATCGACAGTATCAATATATATTCGTAGTGCTGGTTCGCCGACAGTGACAGCATATATGAGTTTTGTAATATTGATTTTGATGAAGTTATATAATGCAATATTTATATCGAATAACTCAAAGAAAAACAACATGGCTTTGAGTGCTTATATGTCAGAATTGCAATCCTATAATGTATTAGATAAAGATTATGTAGATGGTGAAAATAAAAAGAAAGCGGATTGGGTTAAAAAAAATAAAGACGATAATAATGTGATGGTTGCAGATTTAAATATGATATAAATATATATAGTAATGTCTTTAATGAAAAAAATAAACAATATGAAACTATTTAATAAATTAAAATTAAATAATTTAATGAGTAATAAGTTAATATATATTTTTTTAGCAGCAATTATTGTATTTTTGGTGTATCTTTTTTTAACTTCAAGTGATTCAGACAAATCATATACAATAGAAAACTTTGGTAAGAGGAAAACAGACGAACAATCGCATATAGCTGGTTCTAGTTGTCCATTATCATCCTCATATGATGGTAGTTGGATGGGTATATTAAAACCAGAAAAAGGTGTAGAATTAAAAAAAAAGTATGGTATGTTACCAGAAGTAGAAGTTTTTAAAATTTTAAGTGAAGATCCTAATTGGAATCCAACAACACAAAAACCATTAAAAATATGTAATGTGAAGACAGGTTGTGCGCCATTTTATAAAAATGATAAAGAATGTAATTCAGAAAAAAATTTTATATTAAAACAGTGTAATAAAAGTGTGGGTTGTGGAACTACAGCAACTTGTAGTGGAATAAATATGCAAAATATAATGGGTGTAAATCCAAATAGAAAACAAACAACAAAATGCATATGTAATGAGGGTTATGGTGTAGTAGATAAGGGAAGAGGAAAAGAAGGCTGTAAAAAATGTGATTGTAATGAAGAAGCCTCTCTTTTTGATATAGAGAAAATGCAACGCGTGTGTCGTCCCATAGCAGAAATTGGTCCTAGATTTCAAAACATCAAAAAAAAATATGAAGATGCTAAGATTTCTGTATGTCATCTTGTTGAATTTCTGGAAAAAGAATACGGTATAAAAGAGTTCTCTACTATCGACAAAGGTAGTCAAAAATTAGTAGATGGAAAGTCCCCATGGAAATCTACTACATGGAACGATAAACAATGCATGAAATGGAATTCTGATAATAATGAAGAAAATATAAGACGGTACTACAATGATGAAACATTGACGGGTCCTGAATCCTGGAAACATAATTTATGTAGAAATCCTGATAATGACCCGGGTGGAGCATGGTGTTGGACAGATCCAGTCGATGAAGATGGTGATAATTACATTGATTATGTAAATTCTGAATATTGTGACGAAAGATATACTCCTCCAGTAGATATCCAAACTTGAGTAATTAAAATAGTATGTGAATAGTATGTGAATTACAATATTTTCTCTCCCCAAAATGAAGTTTTGAGTGAATTTATTTTAAAAATATATATTTTTACAAAAATAAAGTATATATTTTGTATATTACAAATCTTTGAAACAATAAATTAGTATCTTTAGATATATATATATGACAATAACATCTATATCGGATAATATAGATTCAGGTATAAATAAAATTCAATCTTATGATTCAATATCTGCGTTAAAAAAAATGTTAAATGCATCTTTGAATGATGCAAAAGTAAGAAAATTATTGAAACTTATACCAAACGATAAAAAAACATTTAATATGATAAAACAATTGTTGAATGACTTTGAAATAAGAGAACGATTATTAAATGATATTACGAATAGTTTAAATACGTGCGGTGGTTCAAATGAAATGGGTTATGATACTTATTCGACGCCTAGAGGAAGTATAATTCGATCTTCAACAAGAAAATCAACAAGAAAATCAACAAGAAAATCAACAAGAAAATCAACAAGAAAATCAACAAATAAGAGGAGTAGAAGCAGGAGTAGCAGCAGGAGAAGTAGTAAAGGAGGTTCATGTTTGACATTAATATTAATATTGATAATAGCATTTGCATATATGTATGGACATCAGCAGGGTTTGGAAGATGGTGCGGAACAAGCAAATAGAAGAAATAGGGCACATAGAGATATGGAAATATGGGATGAAATGGAAAACTTATTGAGGTATCCAACACCTGCTGTAGAAAGGCGTTGTATGGAAATAGTTGGTAGGAGACGGGACGTAACAATATCAAGAACTACAGGTAATAATAGAGGTAATAATAGAGATAGATTTACAGAGAATAATAATAATAATCAGGGTTCAGGAATAAAGAGACGAAGAAGAAAGAGAAAAAAATCAAATAGGTCGGGTGTTGTATCGTGGGCCTGGTTAGATAATAATCAGACACAAAGTCTGAGAGATATGGCAAAAAATAAAAGAAGTAAAAGGCAAACCAAAAAGAAAAGCCAGCGTCGCACTCTTTCTAAGAAAAAAATGCAAGCTATAATGAAAGCAATGTCTCAACGTTATAATTATTTTCAAAATAATCGTATAAGAGATATGAAACCAAACTTATCTGTAATTAATTCGTTAAGTAAATAAATCAAACAGTAAATATTTAACCTGTACTATTATGTAAAAAAATATTATTATATAATAGTAATGTCAATGATAGAAGTAGCGGTAGGTTTAGTGACAGTGATTTCTTCGGTAAAAACATTAGTAACTACTTCAAAAGATGCTAAGAAATGGATAGATAAAAACATACATAAAAAAAAACTAACTACATCGTCAGAATCCTGGTTGTTAGTAGATAGGGATGATGATTTGGTTATAGTAGAAGTAGGGACTTGAGAATATCATAATTATTATAAGAATATTATAATTATGAATTATTTTTATACCAGATGGCGAGTGCGAAAGAAGACCACACACCTATGGTAAAATATCCGGTAAGCCATGGAATTTCTTGTTTCCATTCATCAAATGATTGATCAACTTTTTTACATTGTTGTAAATCATTAATTTTTTTGTCATAATCTAATTTATGTTTTTCTTTGAAATCTAAAACAAAATCTTTTATAGTTTCGATTTTGATAGGTTTTATGTCTAATTTTTTATTTTCTTTCCATCGATTTATATACATGGGTATATCAACTAAGGCTAAAAAACCAGCAAAAACGGTAGCAATAGGTATAGTAATAGTAAAAAAGTTATAAACGGATTTAATTTTTGGCGATTTTATGTTTTTAATAATGGATAGAATGTAGAGAGACAAAGTTATAAAAATAAGAGTAGCAACCAACCACATAACTTCTTCACTAATATTCCATGGTTGATATTCAGTAATACTACCAGACCATGAGAATATTTCAGCCAATATAATAATAGGAATAACAGCATATACATAAGGTTTTATATGTCCTAATTTTTTGTTAGAATATTGATGTATTAATTTTATGATATGAATAAAAACATAAACGCATAAAATAATGTAGGCTAATTCGGCGATAGTAGCTAAAGTTCTTATGATAAATGGAGTAAAAACTTTAGTTTTTAAAAAACAAGTTTTTTCGGTATATTTGGTAGGAGAAATGGTTCGAATGGCGCATACGATAGCGAAAATGAAAGCTAATATAAAAACAAATGTTTGTTTATTGTTTAATGTATGTGTAAAATAATAATTTGTAATAAAAGCGATATTAAAAACGCTTACAACAATAAGAAAAGTCCACCATCCTAGCACGATATTTTTGTTTTCCATTAATAAATATGGACAAAATAATTAAGTCAATATTTATCGTAAGTGAGCGCATTTGTTACTTCCAAACCAAAAGATAGACCAATCCCAATGTTTTTTATGGTCCTGGTATTGTCTTAAATAATATTTATATGAACCACCGATTAAGAATCCAAAAAGAAGTACATAAACAATTTGAACAATGTTATGTGTAGTAATAATGGAATTAACATCTTCATAAACATGTCCTTTTTCTAATATTTCGGCTTTTTTCTCTTCAGTTATGAAATAATGTTTATTAACTTCATCAAAAACGACAGAATTTTTGGTTTTACTAAAAATTTGAACAAAAACAATAGCTAGAGAAGAGAGAAGGAAAAGAGCTAAAAACGCGCCTTCATTTTTAGTTGATATAAGGAAAATGATATAAATAAAAACACTATAGTAAAGCGATTCTACTAAATAGAATGTATTACTTTTTTTTTCTTCTTTTCCTTTCTTTTTTTGATTTTTGTTTGTATGATTTCCATACCTACTATCGATGGTTTCTTCTTGGTCTCTGGTTCTTTCAGAAAGTCCAAAACCTTCAACAATAATGGCACTAGTATTATACCATTTTAAAATAAATGTAAATAAATAGATAGATAAGAAAAGCATAGCATGTTTAATCCAAATATGTTTAGAAATATATCTTTGTAATCCACAATTCATAATTTCAGAGCACTGTCCGCTCATTAAAACAAAATAAATAAAAAAAATAGCAAGTGTGAGTTCGCTAGTAATCATTTATAAAATTAATATAGAAATAAATTTTGAAATAAATAAAATGAGTGAAATGACTTATGAAAATTACGATTATTTGGGAAATGATTATAATAGAAATGAATCATACGATTTATATAATATATCAAAAATGGAAACAGATGTTTTTGAAGCAATATTAATAATTGCATTATCGGGTGCTGGATTAACGCTGTTATTTTTTATAAATTATACGTTATATAAATTATGTTATAAAAATGGTTTATTTAGTAGGTATAAAAGAACATTAGAAATGGAAAAACTAGGTGAGATGAAACATGAGTTGGTAGAAGATATTAAAAATAGCGAGGAAAATGAAAAAAAAGTAATAGAAATGAATATATATATAGATGATACAGCAAAATCAGAATCAACAAATTCATCAGCAAAACAATCAAACAACAATACAATCGAACAATCAACACAAACCGATAGAATTGGTGATAATGGAGGAGGAGAAACTAAAAATTCCAACGCGTGAAGAAATGCGTGAAATAATAATAGAAATCAAAAAAGATACGAAACAGATTATAAAAAAGATAAAAGAGGAAGAGGAGAAAAACAATGAAGAAAATCAAGAAAATCAGTATATGTCGTTTTTGTATGATCCATGTGTTATAAAATTTCTTTGTTTAGTTTTATTTGTAGCATTATTCGTAATAATAATAGAAGTTATAAATAATAATAGAAAAGCATATTAATAATAGAATTAAATGATAATTAAATGATAATTAAATAACTTATAAGAATTATTTAATTATTTATTAATAGAATTGACGCACATAGAGAAATACAAGCGATTTACAAAATATAACAATAATGGTTGAAATAAAAGAATCATAATTTGAGCAAAATTAATTTTACTTTTTTTATTTACTAAAGCCGATATAATGTAAATAGAACTTATAATTAAAATAACAAATGAGAAAATACTAACATATAAAAAGAAATTACAGTATTCGGATGGAAGTGGTGAAAATAGAGATTTATACAAACTCATTTATAATATAGGTTGAAAAAAAAATAACAACAAAATATATATATGGATTTTAAAGTAGTGACATTTTTAGTTATATTGGTAACAGTTATAGATATATTTATTGGTCATAGAATGGAAAATAGTAAAAAACCTAAAGAAAGTAGAGAAAAATGCATAACAGATATATTACAGGAAAGATTACCAAATTTATCAGAAAGTAAAAAATGGAGTAAGCATAATCGTAACGGTATTTTAAAAGGTATTTTATCATTAGATGACTTTTTGGCAATAGCGGTTATAATAGTATTCTTTCTTATGCATGGTTTAAAATATGTAAAAGATATAGCTATTTTGTATATATTAATAAGAGGATTTCGTTTAATAACAATGAGTGTTACGATATTACCACAACCAAATAAGAATTGCAAACCACCTAGCGAAAGAAATACATTAGATAGATGGTTATCAGGAGGTTGTAATGATGCTATATTTAGTGGTCATATGTCGATGATGTTAATAACATTACTTTACATCAGTAAAGGTGTAAAAAGTGTATTTATAAAAGCAATGATGGTGGTATTTGCATTAGGATATTCCCTATTGATTATAATGTTAAGAAATCATTATACAGTAGATGTGATATTAGCATGGTTTATATCGCTTTCAACTTATGTTATGTATGAAAACAAAGATATATTATTTAAACGGGGATATTTATAAGATTATTAACAATTCAAATAGATATATAATAAAATATATTATATATATATATAAATGATTCCTAAGATAATGCATCAAATATGGTATCAAGGTGAGGGTAAAATACCAAGTAAATTAAAAGATTATAGAGCAAATTGCAAAAAAATAAATAAGGGTTACAAACAATATATTTGGGATGGTGAAATGATAGAAAGATTTATAGAAGATAATTATCCACAATATTCTGAAGTATATAAAAGTTTTCCTATGATGATTCAAAAAATAGATTTTGCGAAATATTTGATACTTCATTTTTATGGTGGTGTTTATGTGGATATGGATGTAGTATGTTTAAAGGAAGTAGAAAAAATGATCTATTTATTTGATGGAAATGAAATGATGGTTGTTCCCGCACCAAAAGAAATACCTTTTGATATGTATAATACTTTGACAAAATGGTTATTTAAATTTGAAGTAACCGAAACAAATAGATATATAAATAATGGAACAATTATAGCAAAAAAAAATCATGGTTTTTTTCTTTTTCTATGCGATGAGATAGCGAGATTAATAAAAAATTATAGATATAATGCAATAACAAAATATATAACAAGTGATGGTTATGTTTGGGTATCGACGGGTCCAGGAATATTTACCAAATGTATATATAATTACAGAAAAAAGAATAGAGAAAATATAGAGATAGTAGATGAGAAATATATGGAACCGTGTTCTGAGGTATCTGAAGATTGTAATTTATCAGATGCCTATTTTAATCATATGCACGAGAGATCATGGGTAGGTTTAGGTGAGGTATTTGTTAAGTTACAAAAAGCATTTAATTTTTTGAAAAAGTATGTTTATTATGTAGTGTTAATTTTATTAGTGGCTTTACTAGGACTATTTGTTTATTTTCATAATAATAAAAATCAATGGTTGAAAACAATAAATTGGACAAAATTACAATGGAAAATCTTTAAAAAGAATAGGGAGAAAAATGCTAGAGATTTAAAGAATGCTAGTAAATTGGCGAATTTAAATAATATAAAAAAAGGTATGAAAAATATAGATTTGAAAAAGATAGGAAAAAAGCAAAAATAATAAAAAAATAAATAATAATCAAATAACTATTATTTATTTTTTACTTTTATCTTTTAATACTCCAAATGTCCATATATGTCTTTTTTTCCATAAAAAGGAGCCGAAAAATATAAAAATGATTAAATAAAAAGCAACAATAAACCATGAAAACAATAAAGAAATAAAAATAATATAACCATCTTTAAATAAATAAACAAAAGACATAACAGTAATACCGACACATGGTAACCAATTAGTTAATATAACAGGAAGCATCATAAGTAATGCGTTAGGAATAACAGAAATGGCTAACATTTTTTCAAATACGGGGTTGAAAATTTCAGTTTTGCGTTTTTTCAAACGTTTTTCAATCCATTTTAAAGCTTTATCGAGTTTTTCATAACCACTTGTTTTAATAATAGATATATCAATAAATTTTTTAGAAATAAATTCTGGAAGCTGGACATTTTTATATCCTAATAAAATTTGATAAACAAGAATAAGAGTAACAAAACCACTAGGTAAAGTTTCAAAACCAGCGCCATATGGAGGAGAAGGGATGGACATAGGGAAATTAACAATAAATATAATAGCCCAATGACTATCGCTTCCAAAAAATTCAACCAGTTGTTTTATAGAGTATTTATTTTGTTTTCTTTTTCTTAAATCAAGTATTTTATCACGAATTGTTTTCATTAATATATATTTATATTTAATATTTAGTTATATATATAATGTCATTATTTGATTTGGGTAATAAAAATGAAGCAAATAAAAGCGAACAATCAGAAAAATCAGAAGAAAATTTACCTCCTGGTGAATCAGAAAGAAGAAATAAACTAGAACAAGAAAATAAAATAGAAGAACAAAAAGAAAAAGAAAAAGAAATAGATGACCGCGATAAGAGACCAGAAAATAAAGAAAAAAAATTTCAATTTTTGATTCCGGAGGAAAAATATAATAAAATGAAAAGTTCTATAAAAAATGCAATAAAAGGCTTTATGAATAAATTGGATCAAAAAAAAGAAGATATATTAAATAAAAAAACAATGTCATTTGAGAAAAAGGCAAAAGAAGCGTCAAATGAAACAGATGGACATAATCAAGTAACAGAAGATGGTAAAGTAGAAAAACCGTGGTGGAAATTATGGGGCGGTAAAAGACGTAGAACAAGACGTAAGAAAAAAGGTAAAAAAAAGAAAACCAACAAGAAAAAAACAAGACGTAAAACAAAACGTAGAACGAGACGTAAAAGAAACCGAAAAACGAAAAAGAGAAATACAGCAAAAAGAAGTCTGGAACAATCAGGATGTATATCAAGAGATGGCGAAGAGTTAAATGTGGGTGATATTGTATCGTTTCGACTTACAAAGGATTCAGGCAAACAAAAACCTGGAGAAATAGTAGAAATTGATAACAATTCACGAAATGTGCGAGTAAAGCATAAAATGTATAGTTCAGCAAATAATTATACAATGAGAGAAACAGGTTTTATACCTTGTGGTAGTGTAAAATTAGCTACCAAGGATTTTGAAGCTCATTGGTATAGCGATATTAATTTATCTTAAGAGATGCTATATTAATATTAACAATTACATAATATTAATATTAATAAAACAAATCAACTAATTTTTTAGAATATTCGCCATCAGATGGATAATGTAGTCCTGCTTGAACTCTACATAAATCACATCTCTTAGCAATCTTTTCAAACAGTTTCTTTTTTTCAGGATATTTTTCACTTAATTTTTTACTTAATAAATAAGCTTGAAAAGCGTGACCAGCTGGAAAAGCTGGAGTTAGAGCGGTTGATTTATCAATAGGTTTTATGGATGGGTCTACTTGTTCTGGTCTAGCTCTATTTATTAAATATTTATTAGTCATAACAATAGTTTCACATTTATCAGATAAAACAATATTAAATAATTCTTGTTCGGTTTCTTTTACATGTGGTAAAAATACAGTAACAATACTTTCATTTGTAAGATGAAAAAAATTAACATCTTCTTCGGTTCTTTTTTTAATATATGTTTTAACTTTTTCAGCTTCTTTGTAGTTATTGGGATATACCGGTATGGAAGGATAATAAGGGAAATATCCTTTAAATAAATATGAAAAGATTAAATAAACAATAATAATAATAATAATTTTTTTATGACTATACTTAATGTTATTAAACTTATTAAACTTAATCATCTTATATAAAAATAAAAAGAAAAATAAATAAACCAAACAAAACAATACAAACAATACAATAAGTTTATAAAATCGAATAGATAATATTAATTAAGTATATACGTTATATACATAATTAGCAAACATGGGAATTGAAACCAAATACGACTATACATACTATACAGTTATAGATACTGAACAATGGCGAAGAGGCAATGAAGATATATGGGGGGATGACGGATTCACTTGGGAAAAAGCTATAGATTTTATTAACCATAAATTGAAAAATAGCGAAGATACCACTGTCAATAAATATAGAGTTGATTATGCGGGTTATGAACAAGATATAGACGCTTGGATTAGAACCCATGAAAGACATAAGGAGCGTCCTGTATTCGTTCAATTTCAGAGTGATCAACAAATTAAAACCAGAGGAGAAGGTTCTATGTTTGTATTATATGAAGAAGATTATGCCGAAGATGAAGAAGAGGCTTACTCTACTGGTCCTGACGACTACGACCTCGATGGTTTGGCTGGTGCTGGTGGTCGCTTATAACAAACAATAATCCAATTAAACAATAATCCAATTAAACAATATTTAAATGATAAACATCAGGATTTTTAACATAAATAAATTTTTTTGCCATATCGACAGTTTTACATACAATATAAGGTCTTACTGGTGGAACAATAGAAAAAACAAAATTTAACAAACTTATAATATAAGGATTACTAACAACAATAGTAAAACAAGATAATTTTTGCATATGAACAGGTCGCATACGTTGCATCATAGTAGCCAATTGATAACATTGACTAAATGTCATATGCTCAATCTCTAAGGCATTAAAAATAATAGATTTTTTGTTGAAATTAATATATCTAGATTCGTATTGAACTAAGAAAGATTGAAATTGGTTTTCATTAGCTATTTTACCAAATTTAATATACCAAATGTGTGGATCTAAATCGGAATAATTATACCATGTGTTATTACTAGTCATATAACAAATAAAATAAATTAAAATTATAAAAATAACAAATTCCAAATAACAAATAACAAATTCAATTTAACCATATTTCCAAAACAAAAAAATATAAATATATATTAATGACGATAGAAACGGAAAATCCAATTATACCAAGAATGAAGAAAGGAAATAAGTTATTATCAAAAAAATTAAAGTTATATGATGAATATGATAGTAAAAAACATAACGAGTCTTTTTTTACACCTTGGACGCTAATTCATTTATGGGTAGGTATAGTTTTAGCTTTATTATTTAAAAAATTATATAAGAATTTACCAATTCTTGCTATATATGCATTAGGTTTATTTTTACATACTTTATATGAAATAAAAGATACGATATCGTATTTTAAAAAGGGAACGGAAAAATCACCAACAACAATATGGCATAATTCATTTTTTAATTCAATAGGTGATACAATAGGATTTTTATTAGGAATGTATATAGGTATAGAATTATATATGAAAGCGTCAAATAAAACAATATTTGAGATTTTGGTTATTTATATGATAGTATGGTGTGTTTTAAAAGCAGGAACAACCTATGCGTATTGGACAAAACCTAGAGGGACAGGAACATGTCCGGCAAAATTATCTAATATAGATCAAGATTTTCAAGATAAAAATCCAGAATGTTATTTCTTATGGGGTTAAATATTAATATAAAATACTTAAAAAAATTTTTATATTAATAAAGATATGAGTAATAAAGCAAATATGGGAGAATCGTTCAGAGAAAGTGTAGAATCAGTATCTAAATATATTAGATATCGCAAAGCATTAGTTGAGAGATTTTATTTTAATAATCACGGAAATTATATAGCTTATTATGGTTATGAAACAATATTGCATGTAAAAATGACGTTATTTATATTGTCGTCTATATGGATAGGATATATGATAGGGTTGTTTTTACATTATACTTGGAAAGATAGTTCAGAATGGTCGTATATAGAGACGTGGGCGATATATTATGTTTTGTTTAGATTTGGTTATGTATATGGATATAATACAGAATATTGGTTGAGAAGGGTAGAATCAGGAAATTACGATAGAGCGATATTAAATGAGCCGGGTAGTTCAAAAGAGAATCCTATTGATTTGACGGTGGAAGAAGCAGAATCAACAGCAGAAGCAGAATCAACAGCAGAAGCAGAATCAACAGCAGAAGCAGAATCAACAGCAGAAGCGGACGATGAAGGAGCTGGAGAAACAGTAGATGATGAAGCAGAATCAACTCAAAATGTTTCTGGTGTTGAATCGGTAGAAATATGAGTAGGTTTTTTCAAAATACCTTTTATAGGTTTCTTTTTTTTAATAGAATCATCATGATAAACTTTGGCCGCATAAAACATTAATCCTGCTGATAGTAGATGCCATATGCCATGTAATAAAGCATATAGTTTTTTTCCTAATGATGGAACACCTAGAATAAAAATAGGAACAACTAATAACCAAGTCAAATACCATGAATTAGGTAATAAATTACGACATATATAAATAATAGCTAATGTGGCAGGTATGACATAAAGAACATCGCACCACAAAAGAGTTCTAGTTAATTTATGAGGACATGGATAACAACATTGACATGTATGGAAACTACTACTTACTACTCCCATAATAGTGATGATAATATTAACAATATTTATGCCAAATAAAATGATAGGTATAAAATAAATGATATTACTTCCTATAAAGGCAAATTTTTCAAAAGTTGAAAGTTCTACTAAAGAATCATAATCTTGTAACCACGCAGCAAAATTATATAATTTTGAAATAATGTTGTTGTTAGATATATCTTTATGTGTTGAATCGTCTACTCGAATTGTGTTATTAACTTGTATTGGTTGAGTAGCTATCATTTTAATATTATAAATTGTATATAGTATTAAAAATATAAATTAACTTATTCCTTGATCATATCTTTTTCTTTAATTTTTTTATTATATTCTGATAAGAAATTGTCATTAATATATCGCGTAGTGGCTGTCGATGCACCTGCTATAGTAAGAATGGTAATAATAATCAATATTAATTCTTTTGGCTTAGGAACAGCCAAACCAATGGTTCCAAATTTACCAACATGATAATGTAACATAGATTCTAATAAAAAAAATAAAAATGTAACACTAAATTGAACAATTTCAGGAAATCTAGCTACCAATACCTCATTCATATATATTATGCTAATATTAAAGGATAATATATAATCAATTAAAGTTATGAAGTAGTTAATTTTTTATAATTATAAAAGATAAAAGTGGTTATGAAAAACAAGATGCCACCCCAAACAGAGTCGATGAGAACGGTTAGCAAAGTCCATTTTTTAAATAAAGCTAGATTGGTTGTTTCGTAAATACCATAAATAAGAAATCCTAATAAACCAGCATGGAAATATGATAATTTTGGTTGAATTACAAAAACATAAATAGTAAGAGTGATGAAAAAGTAAGCTAGAGCAGCACCAAAAAAGTTAATAGTCATTTCAGAATTTTGTATCGATTTGATAAGCTTTGAAAAATGCTGTGTGATATATAATTTGAACGCTATAAAATCGAGACCTAAAACGGTAATTGCTATAATAATAAAATCTTTTACATTAATTCCTTGTATATTAATGTTGAATTTATCTAAGAACATTAATATATAGTTAGTTTTTATTTCCGAAGCGTATATCAAAAAATAAGCTATTGGTAGGTTTGATGGGTTTTACGGGTTTAAAACAGTTGCTTTTTAATACGATGGTCTTATTTATTTTCAAACCTTTTTTATGTTTAATGTCTATTAATGGTGATGGTAGAGGCGATGAATTATCATTTTCAGGTAAAAATTCTTCTAAAGAGGATTCAAGAGAATCAAAACTTTCATCATCCATTGGACACACGGTATTTAAATCGACAGTATCATGAATCAATGAATTAACAAATCTTTGGTGTTGAGAAGTGTTTTTATAAACAGGATAAGAATATTGCTTTCTTAATTTTCGATAAAGACATACGCCTCCTCCTTCATAAGCAAAATCCCAACCATCAGAAATCCAATCGTATGGATCGATGGTATGGGGTAATACTACCCATCGAAACATAAATTCTACATCATCGCATGGTTTTAACGGATTATATCCATTAGGTATTGAGTTAGACATTATAAAAGATTAAAAGGCTTAATTTTAAGTAAATTTGTAAAAATATATTATAAATTAAATAATAAGATAAATTAAATAATAAAAATAAATTACAACTTGAATATATGGGTTGTTGTTGTTCATCAGAAGAATATAAAAAAAATAAAGTAATAGAGAAATTATTTATTGACGATAGTCTTGGTCCATATAATAGAAGTTTATTGGAAGAATTGGGAACGTGTAGCTTTTGTAAGCAGGAGGGTATATCGGTTATATATAAATGGTTAGGCACAGAATATGTATATATATGTGAATTTTGTGAAACAAAGATAAATGAGCATGGTATAAAAGAAATATTAGAAGAAGTGTTATAATAGAACTTTTCGTTTGTCTCCTTTTCTATCTTTCCATTTTTTTTTGTTTTCTTCTTCTTTTTTTGTATCGCCATTCCAAAGAATACCATCTCTATTGCTAAATATAACCATGTCGTTACAATATTGTGTATGTTCTAAACACATTTTACATACATTATATATAGTTGTCCATTGTTGTAGGCAAAAAACATCATAAAAATTAATAAAAAAACGTGGCTTATGGTTGATAGTATTATCTTTATATCCATAGCAATCACAACTATTACATCTATTATAGCTAAGTATGAGTGATCTCAGGTCGAGATTAAAATAAACTTGTTGGGCGGGTGTAATCATTGATAGTAATAAAAAAGTATATATATTTATACTGTTTTATTGTAATTAAAAAATACTCACTACCTCTATCTCCGTTTTAATTGCATTGGCTTTACGATTTTTGTATTTTTTTACTGTTGCGGAATGGGCTTGCTATCACCATGTTCCACCGCTATTCCAGCCATTATATACCAATTCTACTACGTTGTTGCTTGAACTTCAGGAATTCCAAATGAAGAACCGCAATATATAATGGAGGTTGAACCCTCAACCCCGAAGAGTAATCATAAATAGGAATTGAACCTATTTTATAGTGCCCACACTATGATTGAGTTTAACGTCAGATCGTTTTATGACGTAGCAGTTTTAAAGTCGTGCTAAGGACTACCGTTTAACGTCGTAGGATTGACGTAGCCTTTTAAATACTGAGGTCTTTGCTAAGGACAACAAGCCATAAAGAGGAGTTGAACCTCAATTTTGCCCCCACAATTAGGGCTACTTGCACCGGTTATGGCAGTAGAAAATTGAATTTCTCTATTAATAAATATTGCAATAAATTATTCTCCGTTTGTAATATGCCCCTACCATCGCATATTTACTGTGATTATCTTCATAATCTCCATTCCAAAACCCAATCCCCCACGGGATATTCTATTATTGCTCATCGCCTATTCTCCATAATATGTTCCCCGATATCAAATATTTCAACCGCGACTTATTCGGACACAGCTGTGCCTCACCTTCGGTTGGTGCTCGAGTGGCAGTTTTAAGTCTTACCTAGGACTAGGACAAGCCAGAGGCTTCTTCACATCTTACGCGGTAAGCATGTGGCATTCACCCTCAAGTGAGCATCCATATCTAGCAGTTCGGTTCCGCGGAAACCTAACCAGACAATACAGGAGATGCGGTTTAAAGTCTCGCCAACAGACTACGCCGTGAATGGTGTGTTTAGTTAGTAATTTCCGTAGGATCGTTGTATTTCACATCGATAGAATCCTGGCTCGCCGTCTGGTTGCATTGACATATCATAATCGTCATCAGCATAACGCAGTGCATCATGTCGCTTTAACCCCTTAGGTGGAGCTAAATTGATGTAATTTTCATTAAGAATCGCTCTTTCACAACCATTGTTATCATAAACGTATGTAAAACCGTCGCATTTTCTCCATTTGCGGCCTAGTCGCTTACCGTTACCCAAACTAATTTGCCATTCATTGCTGATGTCGCCATATACATTGGCGTCGTTATCCCATCGTGTTTCACATCGAATTTTATTGTTGTAGCTAATATTAGGGTAATATTCTTTACGTTGTTGTTGATTCATTTTGTTTTGTTTTGTTTTCTTTTTTGTTTTGCTATTTGTATAGTTGTTTGTTGGTTAGAACTAAGACTATTAGTAGTAGTAAATCTGATTCGATTTTCTGACATATTTGTGATTAAAAACAAAGTACTTTGTTAAAATGTACTTTTTTATTTTGAGAAAATCGAAATAAAAAGTGGTTTATATAGATACAGCATTACACTATTATAAAATCGAATTAAATATACCAATATTTATACCAATATAACCCTATGTCAAGTTTATCAACAATGAACACTCAAGTAAGCAAACACCCTATTAAAAAGAGTAGGAAAAAATCAACCAAACCGACTGATCCAATCGAGATACCTACACAGCAGGTCTTAGCGAAGAAACCTGAAGATATTTTGAAAATACTCGATACATACGGCGTAGCTGTAATAGCATTAACATGTAATAAAAAGGAGCTTCATAGCGCGATAGAGAATACAGAGTTTTATACTACATCTAACGCGATGTTTAAGGATGAATTTAAGGTAGCAGAGCCTACGATGGAAGAGAAATTAAATCCGGCCAAATATAAGAAGCGCAAAGCAGGGGATGATGCCCAAGGAATGTTGCATCAATATGGAACACCAGCACATACCTTACTTCAGAATAATAGCACCTTAAGACAAGTAATGACAACGCTATATGGTGGTAATAATTATTACTTACCAAATAGATTAAGGAAATGTACGAAATTCAAGAACGAGCCTAAGACGTTACATATTGAAGCGCATGAGCTATTTAAGGTAAATAAGGCTGGAGAGATAGAATTAATACCAGGTGAAATAGCAAACATAGTAGGATTAGCAGGCATAAGGCGATTTGGATTTTGGGACTTAAATGGAGCAGACCTTAAGCCACTTAAGGATTACCATGCTGAACATGGTTCAGAATTTACCTTAATAAATCCTGACTACATGCATCAGCACTATCCAAATCGTCGCCGAATGATCAACGTAGATTGTAGAGATACGCCGCACCTTATTATGTGGCGAGAATCAAATCCGCACGAAATTTCGCACTCGCCATCGCTATCCCTATTTATAAGCCCTGTTAAAAAATTTAACAATACGAAAATTAGTCGAGTAACCTCCTATCAACCACTAGAATACCTAGGACTAACCTACCACGAGAGCGACATGCTAGGCCTATGCTACAACATGGGCGGCTACGAATGGCCAAGCGGCAAAAAATTATATCAATTTTGCCACCATAGAGCATATAACCACTTTATGAAAAAAGTAAAACCTTATTACTTTAATAAAAGCGGGAAATTCCAACAGAGGCTTATAACTACTGGAAAAGTAGATCAACATACAGCTGAATATAAGGCGAAATTAAAAGAGCTAGGAATCGAGCTACCAAAAGTGGCATTCCATAAAGATACGCCTAACTTCGTAGTTGATATTACAAAATTGCCTAGTAAAATCCTATATGATTACGGATTTATTCCTATCAAAAACGAGGCTAATATAGCTACTGCTGAAAATTCCAAAAAACCAGCATCAAAAATAATTTCGGCTGGTCATTTACATTAACCTACTAACAACCCTAACCTACTAACAACCCTAACCTACTAACAACCCTAACCTACTAACAACCCTATTCTTAACCACACACAACCTAACAATTTTTTTATATAAATAAATCATATAAACAACTATAAATATATTTATTAATGGAAATAGAACATGGTAATACAATAGAAAATAAAAATGAAATCTACAAAAAAAACAAACGATTATATCTATCATATATAGTAACCATAGTTCAGTTTATAGCTATGATTTTACAAATAATAAAGTATGGAACAAGTGGTAAGGCTATGGTTAGTGGTTGGTCAAAAGTAATGCAAAATTTAATATGTGGAACAACAATGATATATTTAAAATGTAGTTCGTATGATATAGAATTTAATAATAAATGGCATGTTATGGTATTTACATTACAAAGATTAATACTATTTGGTGGCTTAATATTTATGATTTATACAGATAGTAAAAATGACTTTGAAAGTTTTAAATTCTAATACGCATTAATATAAGTAGCCAATACCGAATTATCGCAATGGTTTATTATATCATTTTTTTCAAAAGGAGTAATTATATTATAATATAAATTATTAATTTTACACAACAATAAACAATTGTCCATTTTATTAGAATAATACATAATAACATGATCACATTTACTTAAATGAAAATCAAAAACACCTTTTACACGAACATCATTAATTAATAATGTTTTATATTTTTTATAATTAGACCATAATTTTATAGCCTCAGTATAATCATTTACTTTAAAAGGTAATTTGGTTACAAAAGTAGGAGGTGTTAATAAAATTTTTTTTATTTTATCAAAATGATTAATAGAAGTCATACATATTAAATACATAATAATTTTAATAAATCTATTAACAATATTAATAAATTTATTATATCTTATCAGAATTTTCAAAAGCTATAGATAATTCATTATATAAAGTCTCTATGCTATCTAATCGAAGAGATGCGAATTTCATAACAGCTTTACTTCTATTATAAACATTAAATTTAAAAACATATTTTTTACATGGTTTATTATAATCAAAATTTGTTGGAATCCATTCCTTAGAAGAAAACATTTTACCACATCGTAAATTTGTCAATTTATATTTTTTTACTAATTCTGGTATATGGTCATTATCATCAACACGCCAAAAATAAAAATAATTATCTTCTATAGAAAAATTTTTTAATTTCCATACTTTTAAATCCATGCCTAAAAAAGATGTCGAACGATATCGCTTCATCAAAATTTTTCCTCTACATATATCGTCATTTACAATTTTATACTCATTAATAATATCTTGATTTTCATAATTTTTTTTAAATACACTTTTATACATTACCTTATTTAATAAGTTGTTATTTTTTTTTAATTAAGTTTTCGATATCAATATAAATTAAATCGATAGTATCATTGGCATTTTTTATAAAAATAGGAACTATATCAGCAAAAGTTCCACCATTCATCATAATGTCTAAAATTTCTTGTTTTTTATCATCAACGTTTTTGTCTCTAGCAGGCGAACCTAGTTTTTTTATTAGTTCAAAAACATAATTAATCAATTTATAAAAATCTTCTCCACTAAAAGCATTGTTTCTAATCATTTGATCAAATAATTCCACATCCATACATTCTTCGATTTCTTTTCGAAGCGGTGAAGTAGTTTTTAGTAATTTTTTCAATTTAACTTGAATTTCGCTATATAATTTAGTAATCCAATCGTAATCTGGTGGATTTTCGGCAACCTTTTCTTTCAATAAATCAAAAAAAGCTTTTTTAAAATTATCTTGAATTTGTTTTTTTAAACTATCTATTTGTTTTTCATTTAACAAATTACCTTCAACGGTATTTTTAGAATCTTCTTTTTTACAATTTTCACTCATATAATTTATTAAAGAGTTATAAATCTAAGTTTTTTTTCTTTGTATTATCTAATATGACAGAAAAAAATAATAATTCAAAGAGTTGGTATTGTGGTTCGGTTTATAAAACAATTAAAAATTTAAAAAACAAGCATAAAAAAGAACACAAACCTAGCAAAACAAAAATATACCCAAAAAGCTACAATATATTTCAAAATAAAAACAGAAAAATTATGCCAAAAAGAAGCAGTAGTTTAAGTATTAGAACAAATAATACTTTAACTATAAATACAAATATACCATATAAACCACCAAAGTCATTTTCATCTATATAATTTGTTTAACTTCTTTTTTGAAACTACAATCATCATTCCATTTCAAATTTTCACCAGATAAACATAGATCATTTGGTCGCATAATACTCCAATCGGTATCTTTATCCAATAAACCACATTTTGTATAAATAAAACCACAAAGAGCAGCGCACCAAAATCTATCGGTTTTTTGAGGATTTAAATCTTTTTGAAAAAAAGCCTCAATCCAATCGGCAATATGAATATCATATGGTTTATCATAGACAATATCATGAACTTTTTTTAAATTTTCATTAGAAAAACAATTATCAGGACATTCAACAGATCTATAAAAAATATTACCAGAATTTTTATATGATTCAACTAATTCAAGAAATGGTGTAATTTGAACACCTAATTTCTTTTTACCATCTTGAGGATCGGGTTTAATTTCTTTACTTGATTCCCAAACATACAATCCCTTTAATGAAGGATGAATAAAAGTAGGATCTCTTAAAACTACAGCTGAATGACTGTAATTACTGTGTGTTGCCCATTTAATCATACTTGTAAAAGCGCCAAAAAATCCGCGGCTATTTTTATCAGAACATAATATCAAGTCACCTGTTTTTAAATACGAAAAATCCATATATATAAGTATTTGATTTTTTATTTATATGTATTTATTATATATGATTTACACATTATATATGAAATTATCAGTTTATGTTCAGTATGGTTATTATGAAATAATGAGTTTTATTGAAGATTGTATAGAAAATACTAATTATAATAATTATAATAAATATCAAAAAAGATTAACAGATGATGAAATAGATGAAAACATAAATGAATTATATGAAAGAAATATAGAAGAAAATCCAACCGAATATCTAGGTTTAGATTATGGAGAAGAATGGGAGCAAGTTTAGAACAAAAAAATAAATTTATATTTATTAGCAAAATATATCAAATATATATATATATAGTATATATATATATGTCCGAAAATATAGAGGATTTGAAAAAAAACCTGAGAATAAGAAATCGTTTAACCGAAGATGAAAATGAAAAAAGAAACAAAGAAACAATGGAACAAACAACAAATTTAAAAGAAGAAAATGAAAAAATAGAATTATTGGTTAAAGAAAAAGAAGAAGAGGGGAGAGAAAAAAAGGAAGCAGAAGATCGTAAAAAAGAAGAAGAGGAATTGGCAGAAAAAAAACGATTAGAAGAAGAGGTGAAATTAGAAGAAAAATTAAATAAATGGATTTTACAAGAAGAAACAGCAGAAAAAGAGTTAGTTCATTTATTAAACCAACATCCAGAAGATTTTCAAAACGTCGATAAATTTTTCTTTTCAAATAGAATGTCTAATTTATATCAAAAATTAGCTACAAAAAAAGCAGTTCAAAAACTTCAATTTAAAGAAAATATGAGACGTGGTAAGATAATGAAAAAAAATAAACCATTTATTATGAAATTAATGTAATTAATTAAAATTCAAAATTCTAATTAATTAAATAAAAAATGAAATTTAAATCTCCATACTTCAATTTCAGTATAAATACTTCTATCTACATTATCATATAATTCCATTAATTTATTTCTAAAAATAACACCTAATTGATTTAAATATTTTCCATTATATGAGGTTCCGTTATATAAAATCCATTTATTTTTATAAACTAAGGTAAAAATTTTATTACATATTTCAGAACAAACTTCTTCATTTGTGCTATTTTCAATATCATTTAAATATTTACGTAAGTCTTGTTCAAGTTTTATACTTCTTTTATTTTTAGTATCATTTCTAGTGATACGTTTAACAAAATTATTATTTTTTTTATTGATTTCTTTTAAAGTAATATCATCTAATGAAAACCATCCTCTACAAATAGGACATCTAGCACTAGATATACCATTATAATTTATATAATCATGCATAAACCATTTTTCAATACATGCTTTACAGAATTCATGACTACAACCTTTAATATAAACAATTTTTCGTTTTTTATTTTTAATATCTTCAAAAGGTCTAAAACAAATAATGCATTTCATAATTTTATATATAATATTACTTTAAAATCGATATAAATATATATTTATTGTTTTTGTATAGATAATGCCTTATATCTTAAAATTGCAAGTTGTCAATAAAGACGTTCTCCCTTATTATGAAGAACAAATAGCAAAGCGTGTAGAATCAGCAAAAACGAATCCATTGATGGATTCAGGATTTGATTTATATTGTCCAGAAGATGTCGTTTTTCAATACGATAGTGAATTTACAAAACAATATGATAGAACAAAATTAGTAGATTTGGGTATTAAAGCAGCTGCTTATGAAGTAAGAAATTTTAATCCATCTCAACTAACTAATTTAAGTGTGGATCTTTGTCGCCCATATTCATTGAAATGTAGGTCAAGTATTTATAAAACAAATTTTAGATTAGCAAATTGTGAAGGTATAATAGATGCTGGTTATAGAGGTAATTTAAAAGCGGCGGTAGATTGGCACATGTTACATTCAGAAGCTAGTAATAAAGAAGATTATAAATCATTATTTACAATGAGAAAGGGAGCAAGATATTTTCAAATATGTATGCCAACTTTGGAACCATTTAAAGTATATATAGTAGATAAATTAGATGAAACTCAAAGAGGAGAAGGTGGATTTGGAAGTACAGGAAAATAAATATTTTAATAAAATCGAATTAAATAATAATTATAATATTAAGATTATAATTAATATGTCAAGTCAGCGCAATCAACGTTCAAATCAAATGAGAAATCAAAGTTCCAGAGGAAGTTCAGGTGGTGGTCGAGGAAGATCAGGAGGTAGAGGTAGAGGTAGAGGTAGAGGTAGAGGTAGAGGTAGAGGCCGTTATAATAATCGTCGTTATAAACGCTATGAACAACCTAAGCCAAAGGAGCCTGAAATTAAATGTCGAACGAAAGAAGAAAAAAAACTCGATTGGCAAAGAAAAATAGAAAAAATGGAGGATTATTATTTGGACAATGGTACAACACCCATTATCCCTAGATTGAATGATTCCAAAGAAAACAAAACGTTGAATCTTGAATTAAATGATTTTAATGCAAAATTGTATGAAGATGACGGATGGACATTGGAACAAAATCAAGATGGTGAAGAATATTTTACACATCCTTATTCAGAGTTAAGATTTCCGGTGTCATATAAGCAATTTGGAAATGGAAATTTTACTCCAGTTCCGCAATATTTGCGTGAAACAGATGTTCCGGGTAATTCTATCAGTAGGGAACCAAACAAATCAAATCCAATGTCGTGGTATTTTTCAGAATTGACTTTTAATCCTAAGATGAATGCAAACATGTCTTATACAACTGAACAATTTAGATTTCAGGAGTTTTGGGATACAAGGAGGGGTAAGAGAAGAGAAAAATATCACAATTATATGGAAAAGCGGGTCCAGAAAAAAAAGTTATATGAACAAATGAGAGCAAAGGAAGGTAATAAATATGATAAAGTTATCAACTATTAATAAAGTTATCAAATAATTTTAATAAATAACTAAAAAACATTTTTTTATATAATAATAATTGATGTTAATCCATTATTTTTTTTTAGAAATATTAGCAGTAGTAACATTTATATTTATTTGTTGTTGGATTGATAAATATATACTTAAAAGATTTTGTAAAAAACCAGACGAAGTAATAATAAGAGATATAATAAGAGATAGAATAGTTACTACAGATAGAAATGAAAGTGAATTAAGTGAATCAGAAGGTTATTATACGCAAACAAGCGAAGACTCGAGTAATTATTCAACAGAAAGTGATAGTGACGAAGAAACTACAACAGAAATAAGAATGTTAAAACCTGATTATGATGAAGAAACAGAAAATGAATACGGCGAATCGTTAAACGATAATGAAAATAATTGAAATAATAGTTTGAATGTTAATATAATTAACTTAATAATAATTAACTTAATTATATATATAAATGGTGTATTATAGAATAGCGTGGTGTATAAAAAAAGAAAATAAATATTGCTTTGGAAATTGGCAACCGGCAACAAAAATATTAGAATTGGAACGTTGGGTCGAGAAATCCAATCAAAAATCAGAATGTTATTATTGGATTGAATCAAAAAAAAATATGATGTCTGAAGTTTATAATTATAAAAAGCCAAAAAGTAGTTTATCTACTATAGAAAAAGAATATGTTTCTATTGAACAATTTAATAATGTAATTTAGAAATAAATAAGTAAAAGATAAAAAAAGTTAAAAATAATTAAATAAAATATATTAAAAAAATAAAATGAAAAAAGTTGAAAAAAATAGATCAGATTATTTGTATGAAAAATATGGGCATATAATAAACTCTAGAGATGACCCTGTTTTAAAAACAGGAGTAATTGATTTAAATGTGCATGAGGTCCATCCATCCAAATTGGATTATGGTGAATCAGCAGAATTTGTTTTGATGGTTGCTATTAAATCTTTAAAAATATCTCAAAAATATAAAAAAGAAGATTTTGTTGTTTTTTGTGATATGCGAAAATCATCAATAAAAAATTTTTCATATAAATTTATAAAATATATTGATAATATCGTTATGAAAGCGTTACCATATAGATTAAAAATAGCATATTTTATGATAGGTAAAAACAGCAATTATGCTTTGGTATATCAAGCGTTTTATAAAATAGCTCAAAGAATTATTCATCCAGAAACATTAGCAAAGTTTAATATTATATATAGATAATTCGATATAGATAAATTTTATTATTATTAGTATTAAAATTTATTATTGTTCATTTTCTTGGGGGACAGCAGCAACTTTTTTATCATGAACGCGACTTCTACCAAATTTTTTTGTCCATTTTGGAATAAAATATTCAGATTTTTTATCTTGATAATCCGTAAAACCACTCATACAATAGTCAAATTCATAAACACCTAGTTTATATCCTTTATTGAAAGGTATATTATTGTATGGGGGTTGATTGCATTCATATAAATAATTATTTGGACGTACATCAATATTTAATTTTTCAACTAATTCTATTCTAGCTTTTTCTTTTATAGCATTATGATAACCTTTTGTATAATCAAGTTGTTCTCTAGCAGAAACTAATCTAGTAATAAGTGATAAACTTTCTACAGAAAGCTGACTATTTTTCTTTTCTTTTTTCTTAATTCTTCGGTCAAGTAATTTATTATCATACATTAATTTATCATTTTCTATAATAGTTCTCCTATACAATTGGGTTATGTTATGAACATCTTCTCTTATTTCATCATTTGACATGGCAGCAATAGATGTAAAATCTCTTCTACACATAGGACATGTAGGTCTTACGCGTATCCATCTAAAGAAACAATCACGACAATAAATATGACCACAGGGTGTATTTACAACATTTTTACCAGTGCATGGTTTATAACAAACACAACAATCATCTATGATAGGATATTCATTAATTTCAGAAACATCGCTGTCGCTTAGTTCTTCTTCTTCTCCGGGATCCATAGTCATATCATTAACAATAGGTTGAACTTCCTGTGTTTCAACTTCGGAATTCACTTCATCTTCTTCAGGAGCTGGTGCAGCTTCTCCACCATTTTCTTCACTTTGTACAGTAGGTATTTCCACATGAATATCTTGGAAAACAGTATCTTCAAAAACATCAGAATCTTCTTGAATATCAAAATCTTGAAATAAAGTTTCGAGTCCTTCAAGATCGTTATTACTATTATCAAGATTTTCATTGCTATCTAAATTCTCATTGCTATCAACATCACTTAGAATTTCTGAAAATAGATTATTTTCATTCAAATCTTCGACATTCGATTCATTTTGTATAGAATTAGTCATATTATCTATTAATTCGATTAATCCTTCTAATTGTTCTGGTTCAACACTCCAACTAGGTGGATTAATCATATCATTATAAACAGGAGTATTATCCATATTTTCACTTTCGTTATTATTAGATTGATCACTCATTGGTAGTAATTATAATAAGTTATAAATAAATTTATTCGATTTTAAATAAATTTTAAAAATCGAATCAAAATAGTTAAAATAGTAAAGAAATATATAACGATGACTACATTAAAAGATTTGAAAAAAAAAACAAAGAATTATTGATAATATTCAAAAATTAGATGTTCATACACACTATGCAAAATTAGACGAGTTTATACTATTAAATCCAAATCTAACAACTAGTGAATATGTCAAACATATAGATTTCCATCCATTCACTGTAGAATCATTTGAATATATATTAAACCAAATAAATAAGTGTAGAGTAACATGGTTTGATATAGGACCATTTATAAAAAATAAAGATGGTACATGGTATAATAAAAAGTCAAAGAAAATTCAAACAATAGAAAATTTAGTTAAAGAAAATATAGAATTAAGAGGAAAAAACAAAGATTTGTCTAATCAAAATTCAAATTTAATAACTATGTTAGAAAAATCAAAACAAAATCTATAATATTAATTACGAAGTGAGTTAATAAATGGTCCTAAGTGATTATCAATATGAGCATATCTTCTTGAAGTAATGCCAGCAGGAGGCATTTCAGAATTATCAATTTTTTTATTAACCCCATCTTTTTTATTAACTTCATCTTCAATGACAATTTCTAATTTTTTAATAATATTTTTTAAATCATCGCATAGAATCTTTGCTTTTTTTTCAATAGGCTCTTCAAGGTCAGAAACACAAAAATTCATTTTATATAATAAACAATTAGTTTTTAAATCTATTTGTTAATTTACCAGGGTGTTAATAAATTATCAGAAATATCAGGATTAATAATGTTTTCAGTTGGTAGATATGTATTTTCTACGAGAGGATGGGTAAAAATACTTGGTAATATTTGCTCTTCATTGGTAGCTGTATTTTCAAGTCCTAAACCAGTATATTGTAAATAATCTTGATCATCTAGAGCATTTCCACTACTATCAACATAAATATATTTTTGCAATTTTACTGGATCAAAAGCACCATCAGGTGGAGATCCATGTTCTTTAATATATAACCAATAACGCAAATCTAAAGAAATAGTGGCATCTAAATTACATAATAAAGCGGCTTGAAATTTTTTATTAGCTAGATAACTACCACTTCTAATAACTTCATCTTGTTCTTCAATAATTCCTTGCATTTGAGCGATTTGTGTAGTTAAAGCACCATTTGTATTTAAAATAGTAAAAGTATGTCTTATACATAAAACATGTTCATAAACAAGTTGTGATAAGACTTTTATAAAATTTGTATCTTCAGTGGAAGTGCTTGTATTAACACTCCATGTTCGGACTTTTGTTTCAATTTCTGCTCCATGTTCTTTATCAAATTCTTGAACTTCTAATTGAGAAAAATAATCTCCTAAAAACCTTGTTACATAATATGGTTTAATATATTGATTATAATATAGTAAAATGTCATTATAAACAGCTTGATTTTGATCTAAACTAATACCCTGTAGAGAACCACCAGTTAATGTTGTGGCATATGTGGGTGCAAAAAGACTCATTGTTGAATGTTTTTTTGGCATATATATACATATTTCAAAAGAAATATAGATATATTAATTATTAATTACTAATTATTGTAAAACCTTATACGTTAAATTATTCATGTATAGAATATAATAAATCAGTAAAAGGATTATATTTATTACTTCCTTTAATTTGTAAGGCTGCTTTATATTTTTTGATTAATAAATCTTTATTTTGCATAGTTTTTTGCAATCTTTTATTTTTTTTTTCTAATCTAGATATTCTATCTTCTATATTATTATCATTATTAACATCATTATCATTTGATTTAATAGTTTCGATAGGGATATAATTTTCAAATAAATTACATTTTTTCATATTTAAATCAGAAAATGAAACAACACAATTTTTCAGCTCAATATTTTTTCTAAAAGTGTCCATAATAGATAAAAAGGTTTCTTTGTTTTTTGTTAAATGTTCTACTAATTTAAAAGTAAAACAACTAAACCAATTTGAATTACTATTAGATATATTAAAAAGTCTTTCATAAGAGTCTGTATTATCACATGATGAAGCCATAGAAGCTATTTTTTTTTGATCTTTTAATAATAGTTTTGTATTTAAGGTATATGGATTTAATGTAAATGAATATTTTAAGTCAGACATTGTTCCTGAATGACAACAATCAAATAATGTAAAAATAGTAGCATCACTTTGTTCAAATAATGTTTTTAAAACATCATCTGTGATACTTTTATTATTTTTGTAATCAGATGTTACAAATACTTCATCTTTTTTATCTGCTTCATCGCTGTTTAAATCGGTGATTTGTGTTCCGTGTCCGGTAAAATAGAAAAATAACAAATCATCTTCTGTGGATATGTCAATCATTTCTTTTATTCTTTTTACAATAGAATCATATGTTGTGGTAAGTTGTGTATTATGTCCAACCTTATCAGTTAAAATTAAAATATTATCTTGAACAAAATTTTCATGATCAATTAAGTGTTTTTGCATAAGCAAAACATCATTATATGAACCTTTTAATTCATATGTTTCATCGTTAGTATAATTAACACCAATTAATAAAGCATATTTAACCATATATATTTATTAATAACATAATTAAATGATAGTATGAATATATTAGTCCTAAATTATATTCATAATAATTAATAATATTTTGTCATATTAGCACCTCTTTTGAAATCATCGGCATAAACTTTATAATTTTTAATGTTTGCATTATTAAAATAACGGAAATTATCATTAAAAAACTCTTTTAAAACTCCAGCCTTATATGGCCATTCATCACTAGTTAATATATATTTATCTGCTGGATTTAAATCAAAATAATCGATAGTGCTTAAAAACCAATGATTAATAGTTGTATTATCCATTCTATCAACGTTATCATCTTTCCAAATATGAAAACAACCACTATTATCAATATTAGAGGCATCTTCTTTGGTGCATTCTATAAAACCATTATATAAATCATATAACATGTTGTAACTATTTGTTTTTATTAAATTTTTTTTATTTTGGTTGAAAGTAACATTTCTGGTATTTTTTCTTGTTCTATACATAATTTTTGATCTTAAATTTTTTGTTCTTTCACTGGAACGTATAGGTTCAAAAACTTTACCAAACATAGCAGAACTATTTCTTCTAGGGTCCATATTTATATTAAATATATATTTTAAAGATTGATAAAATTTTAATTACATAGTTAAAATTTTATATTATATATTTAATTACAAACCAATAAGAATTCAATTACAATTTAATGGTAATTTTCCATATGTGAGCATCTAATACAGCAGGGTCAGTTTCATCCGTAGTTTCTTGGTCCAAATCACGACCATTTCCGCTACTACGAGCATTATCTGGAGAACCCATCCATGAATATTTGTATGCTTGACCACCTTTTTGTCCAGCGGAACAACCTGGGAAAGATTGAGCCATGTTACTGGCTAAAGCATCTCTATGAACCAAACCAGAAATATCCATAGCAGTTCCATCACTAGCTAAAATAGATACACCGGTTTGAACAGCTGTATCAAAACTCAAATGCAATTTAGGTCTTACATAGACAACCAATTCATCATCGGTATGGAATGGAAGAGGAGCAACTCTAGTTTTGGTAGAATCAGCTGCTAAATTAGAAACGTTGGCGTCATTAACTTCGGTAGCACGACCACCATTGGCAATAAGCTGTTCAAAAATGGATTGCAAAACAGCATTTTTGGTTCCTAATTTTTGTTCAACGCCTGTGTCATTATCAGCATCAGCAGCGTAACCAGGTAAAAGAACTTGGTTACCTGAAGCATCACCTCCGATATTCAGAGTATTGTTGTATGAACCACCCAATGCTTTGGAAAGCTGAGTAGCAAGGGTATTAGCAAAATTCGTTTCTCCATCGCCCTTTTTGATGGTAGTGGTGCGAGTAACATCCGTTTGAAGCATTTTTTCATTGGTAAAGATAGCTTGAGACAATGGATGACCTACTAAATGAACAGCAGCCAAACGTGCCATACACGTTCCCATATCTTGTCCGGTGCCAGCGGCAGGAGCAATAGAAGTTAGGAATTTTTGAGTATAGGAACCTAAGTTGTTAGCAGAACCATCAGACGTAACCAATGCTTGTCCTCCAACAGGAATACCACCAGTGGAATGGTCGCCATCATTGACAATATGTTTTAATTTACCATCAAGAATAGCTTTGGAAAGTTTTTCACATAATGAATCTACTTTGTTACCAGAAGTATCAGTGTGTGTTTTTAAATAAAACAAGTTATGTCCAGCGACATCTTGATCGCCGACAGCAAAAAGTTGCATATCACCAAAAGCAAAAGGATTGGTAGCATCGGAACGCATATCAAGAGTGAATTGTAAATGAGAATCGATCATATCGTCTTCGAATTCTTCACCATACAATAAGGAAGAACCGGATACATCGAATAAGACAGGGACTTGAATAGATAAGTTGGTTCCAGCATCAGTAGCATAAGTGTTGTATGTATTGTAATCTAAATATTGATTATGTCTGACAAGACTGTATGGAAAAGTATCAAATGTACCTTGTAATCCACTATTAGCATGTCGTGGATCATCAACAGGATAAGTTTCAGCATTCATAATACTAGATTTATTACCTTCTGCAATAACCCAAGATTTATGATATACGTCTGGGGACGTATCTGGTAAGCTACTTCTGTAGTTTGGAGCAGAACTAGATGTTTGAAGTCCAACAGTAAGATAACCATCGTGATTTACATCACCTTCAGCAATATTCAATAATCTATCGAAGTTACGTGGAGGTCTATTATCAGAAACAGCAACAACTTGACCACTTACATCGGTACCACTTTGTCCAGTAGTTGGGTAAAAATAATTATTTTGTGCATTATATTGACCACCGTGTTGGTATCCATTTTTTTCACTATCATAATTCATCCATTTTTGTTTGGAACCCCATATAGTAGCAGGGTTCATAGCAATACTATCACTATTTGATGGATAAGCTGGTCCGCTAGACATATCTAATTCTGTAAAAACATTATTATAAGAACCATCAGCAATAAAACTATCGAAAGTAGCACCTTCTGCTCCAACATAAGCATTAGTTGCAGAATTATAAGCTACTGTTCCATCGGCATCAGCATCACCAAAATGAGCAGTATAATTACTTGCCAAAGCAAATAAATCACAATTAATGAAATCATTTTTTTCAATAGAACCAGTTGGCATGTAAGCTAAACTATCACCATTATGTCGAATACCAAAACCAGAAAAACGCAAATAAACTTTTACACCACCACAACCAGATAAATCTTGAAAAATATTATTTTTAATATTAAGTTTCCATTCACCTGAAACATTCCATGTTTGCAATGAAGCAGCAGATAAGTAAGCAGTAATGTAATTTTTAATTGTATTTCCAGTCATTTCAACATCTTTACATTGATTTACTTCAAATACACCCCATGGTTCATTACCATAAGATTGAACTAATGCATAAGCAGTGCCATCACTTGAACCACCAGCATTTTTGGCAGCTGTAGCAGCAGCAGCTGTTCCTGGAAGCCCATCTACATTAACTTGATTTCCGGAAATAACAGCTTTATTAATTTGAACTCCAGTTTTTGCTAGTGAAAATTTTTCTTTGTTTCCATCATTGGTATCTAAATAAGTAGAATTTAAAGGAGTATAATCACCACCACGAACAACAATAGCGCCACGATGATCGATGAATTTATTGTCTCTAATATAAGCTTCGGTTATAATACCGCCAGTTGGTGTTCCTACTTCTAAAGCAGCACCACAGCGAGATTGTAAAACAGTATTATTATCAAATGTAAATACACCTGATAATGTTGAATCTTTAACTATCATAATTTTATCAGTTTTAGCAGTTGCACTTTCATCACTGGTTGATTTACAGTCAATAGTGCAATAATTTATTGTTAAATTTTCATGTGTATTGGCGGATGGTTTAATCATAGAACCATCGGCACCATCATGATTTAATTTTAAATTGGTTAAAGTGACATTAGAAGCATCAATAATTAATTGTTCGGAAATAGTCGCTTGTCCAGCGCTTCCCAAAGTTTTAATAGTTACTTCTTTTGAAACAGTAATGGCAGAACCACCATTTTCTACATGTGTATAATGTAATTGAATAGTGTCAGTATCGCTAACATCAGCGTGTGCTAAAGCAGTCGCTAAATCAGCGAAATCAGTCGGAACAGTGTGTACAGTTGGCATTCCTTTATAATATTTTATAATATAAAAAAATTTGCCAGAATAAATAATTCTATTAATATTTTAATTATTTATTTAAAGAAATTAATTACTAAATTATAATAAAATTTTTATTTTCCATACATGACCATCAAAAATTGTAGGTTCTGTTAAATTCGTAAAATCTTGAGTGCAATCGCGATTATTACCACTAATTGTTGAATTATCAGGAGAACCCATCCAACTATATTTATATGGTTGTGGATTTTGAGCTCCAGCTGAAGAACCCGGAAAAACAACACTAATATCACTTTTTAACGCATTTTGAGTTTTTAACCCAGGAACATCCAAAATTCCACCAGAACTATTAAATATCTTTGTTTTAGTTTCACTAAAACTTAAATTAATAGTTGGACGAATATAAACTGTCAAAGTGTCGCCTGATTTAAAAGGTAGAGAAGCTATATTAGTTTTAGTAGTTCCAGAAACAGTTTGAGCATCTGATATATCATCGGAACGTCCGCCGTTATTTACAATTTGTTCAAATATAGATACTAAAACAGAATTGTAAATACCTGTGTTTTTTTCGACACCCGTAGTATTATTTCCACTAGAAGCCAAACCAGAATTTAAAGGATTATTATTAACAGAACCTCCAAAAGCTTGTGAAAATTGCATAGCGAGCTTATTAGCAAAATTATTTGTATTATCGCCTTTTTTAGTTGTAGTTTCGGCGGAGATTTTATCATGAATGTTTTGTTCATTAGAAAATAAAGCTTGTGATAATGGATGTCCTAAAAGATGCACACAAACAATTCTTTCTAAACATTTTCCTAAATAGAGACCATCGCTCGTAACAGGCGAAATAGATGTCAAATATTTTTTATTATATAAATTCAAAGAGGTATCAGAATTGATATCGCCATTTTGATCTACCAAAGCGCCTCCTCCAATAGGAATACCATCATTAGAATGATTGCCGGTAGGAGTTATTTGTTTTAATTTTCCATAAATGATAGCATTTGCCATCTTTTCACAAAATAAATCAACGACATTACCATTATTGCTGTTATGATTTTTTACAAAAAAAATATTATGACTTGAGTCCATATCTCCAATGCAAAAAGTATCTGTTAAATCGGTAACACTAAAAGGATAATCATTATCATTTCTCATATCTAAAGAAAAAGTTAAATGACCAGAAATAAGATCATTGTCAAAAGATTCTCCAAATAAGGTAGCATTACCTGAAACATCAAATAAAGGAGTTAATGTTATATTAATAGACATATGACATTATACTAGAAAAGAATTAGAAATAATTATTATTTTGTATTCTGAGTAGTTTGTGATTTTGAATTCATTTTAATAGTAATATACCAATTAGTAACGGGAATTTTAATTTCATGAATTTTTGTTAAAAATATTTTTGGAGGTTCGATAGTAATTTTAAATTGAACAATATCATTTTCTGAAAAAACGATAGTATCTTCTTTTAAAAATTGTGTTAAAATAAGTTCATCTAAATAATTTTTATCGTAAAAATTATCAACAATATTTTCAATAATATTAAAAATTTTATTTTTGACATTTTGATCGTTTTTAAATGGTGCAATAGCAGAAGGGTGTTGAAAAATAAAATTGGCTAAAAATTGAAGATAATAAAAATAAAATGTTCCCATATTTAATTTTTGTTTAGCAAATGATTTACCTACCATACACATACTACCATTTATTGAATTTTGTAAATGAATCATTAATTTTGAAAAAAATTTGTGATTTATAGTTATATTTTTATTATTATCTATAGTAAAAGCTTTTTTCCATAAATCTAAATCAATGATATTCAGAGATTCTAAAATATAATTATTAGCAGAAACACTTTGGTGAATTTCTTTATAATCTTGTTTATAAAGAGATGGATAAATTATAAATCCCTGTAAATCAGTTAATGGTTTCATTTCTTTTTTATTTTTATCATTTTTAATTTTTTCTTCAAGATTAGGTTTTTCTTCGATATTAATTTTTTCCATATATATTTATTTTTCATATAAAATTTGAAATTCTAATGCAAAAGACCAATCAATACCCATCATATCAATAGGAACACCATATTCATCTATTAATCGTATATGTAATTTTGAAATATCTACTGGACCAAAATAATGTCTTCTTTTTGTAATATTATCAGTATTATCATCAAAAAGAATAACACCTTTACCTTCTTTTATGGTTACTCTAGCCAAAATATTATCTCTCATAAATGAATTTTCATATAAAACAGTGACAACATCATGAACAGATGAATTAAAATCATTAATCGATAAAAAACAATATCTTGTTCCGGCTAAATCGATAGCGGCTTCACTAGTATAAATATTAGACCCTTCATAATATTTGCTTCGAAATCCCATTAACCATCCTAATGTTTTCATAGGAGGCGCGGTATCATCGTGTATATTTCCAAAGTTTAATTTAAAATTTTGACCATTAGCAGATGAAATAGTAGTTCTTAAACTTTTTTCATTAATAGAAATTTCCAAACCATTTGCATTTAATCCACCTCCACTAATATCATTTAAAGTTTCTGTAAGTTTCCAATATTCATAATTACCTGATACGATGGTAGGTGTATGAGTTACACCATTTATAGTGTATTTGAATCCATGATTGCCCTGATTAGCAGATATAACATGAGAAATATTAGGTAATTCTAAACTAGCTAAACGCATACTAATAACTTTTGTTAAAGGAGTTGTTAAATCAATAATAAAATCTGTAGAATTACTTTTAAAATAATTTTTTCTGAATTTTGTATCAATACTTAATTGTGTAATAATAATTCTATTTTTCAATTTGTTAGCATATGGTGTTTCAATGGTTCTTTCATTCTGTAAAGCAACCAAAGTTTCATTTGTTGTTTCGTCGTCGGGTGATCCTAATTGTTTAGATTTTTTACCATTCATATCGACGGTTCCTCCGGGATGTTGAAAATCAAGTATTTCGCGAAAAGTGTTATAAACAAGTCCCTGATCTTTTGTTAATGCGGTTGTATCTTCAGGATCTTTAAATGGTGTGGTATTTTCAATAGAATTAGAAGGTAAATAAGATTCATACGCGGGATCATATTTATTAATAACATTTTTTGGTAATTGCATTTGAATACTTCTGGCATCATCGGCATCTATAGTAAAAAAAGAATTTTTTAATTGACTTCTTTGTTTATCATTACTCATTATAATATAAATTAATAAATTTTATTTTATATTATAATTTAATTAACCATATTTTTCATTAAAAGTGTTCATTTCTTTTTCATATCTTTTTTTATCTTCAACCGACATTTTGTTATAGTTATCTTTATTATCCAATTCTTTCCACATTTTACCTAATTCTTTTGCAACCATTCCCATCATACTTTTATCCTGTTTTTTCCCTTTATTTTTTTTCTTATGTTTTTCAATAAGAGCACTTCTATGTTCATCACAGAAGAAGAAATAAGATGATTTAGGTTTCTTAGGTGCATAAGGATTTTTTTGCTTCTTCAACTTTCTTTTTTTCCCTAAAAATTTTTCTTGAAGATAATCAATTTTATCTTCAGCTCCCAATTCAAGAGCAATCATTCTCAGCAATTGTGCATGAGAATCATAAAACAATTCGTGCAATCCGACAGTATTATTTGAGAATACAATATTAGCCATATTAACTTATATTAATAATATAGTCAATTCTTTAATCGATTTTAATAATATATATATTTTTTAATAAAATCATTTAATTAATTTAAAGTTTTATATAAGGATACCATTGTAAGCAAATTCAAGTACATAAATTTGATATAATTAGTTATTTACATAAAGGCGTATAAATCATCATAGCAAAGCAAAAGAATGGAAATAACATCAAAGAAGTCAATAATGCTTTGAAAGGAACAAACGTTAAACAATGTAAGCAATAAAAACTACAATATTTATTTTTCTTTTCCAACATATCATAATTTTCTTTGTATGTAATAAAACTATTATCATATATATCTACCGCTGCTTCTGGTAAATATTCAAAATAAAGTTGTTCAAATTCATTATCTAGATTCATTAAAAATTCCATAGCCAAACAATCTAATACCATATTATCTACACCATGTCCCACAAATACAATCCAAATATTAGCACCATAAACAAATAAATTAAATCCGAATTCTTGAAATGTGTCCAACATAGTCCAAGTATCTGTTGCGGGTATCATTTTATTTAATCTAGTTCGATCCGTTAAATTATCCCATAGAAAAAAAGATTTTACAAAATATAATCCACATGCTCCAAACATAATTAATTTTTCTTTCCATGAAGCTTCGTTAGGACACAAAGAATTTCTATCGTATATATCTATTTGATTTGCTATAAGAGCAATATACATAGCCCATTGAGCTATGAAAACAATAATAGGTAATAATCCTAGAGTAGAGAAAATATGACTACAATAAACAGCGTTTTTTTTCTTTAAAACTTCGTTTTTATAACCTCGAGTCATATGATATTTAAATAAACTAAACATTCCAAATTTTGGATCAGCAATAACAATTTGTCGTTTTTCTTCATCGGTAATATTCAAATATGATTCTTTGGAATATTCAGAAGTATTTGATTCCATTCTTGAGACAACACCATCAGATTGTTCTCTTAAGAAGGATTTTTGGGGTGTTTGACAGGCTGGAGTAACTTTATAACTATGTTCAGTTCCTATCAATAAATCATCCCTAAATTTTGCTGCTATATGAGCAGATAATAATTCAATATTATCTTTTACAGCACTACAACAATCGCGAGCTTTTCTCATTTATTGTATTAGTGTGGATATATTTAACTAATTTTTATAATTGTTTTATCATTTTTTTTGGATAATTAAAATATTCTCTATAAATAATTTCATGCTGAGCTCCATGTCCAATACCAAATACGGGTTTATAAAACATATATGTCATAATAAGTTGTCTAATTCTTTTATATTTTAACGTATAAACAAATTTTACAAATCGGTATTTTTTTGTAGAAGAAGAATAAATTATATATGGTCCAGAACCGCGATCAAATGGTCGGAACTTTGGTAAATTATTAACAACTATATTATGTGTTTTTATATATGGGTCATTTTGTAAATGTTTTCCATGGACATTTATGTTATGAATTAAAAAACTTTTTATATGATTCCATATTTCTTCAACAATAAACATATTATATAATTATCAGTTAATTTTAAAATTGTTATATTATAATAAAAATATAATATAATAATGAAAAATTTTTTAGATAAACAATCAATATTTCATAATTACTTTTATTGTAAAGAATTTTTATTATTTTCATTTATTTTAATTACATTGGGATATACAAAAATTGGACTATTATTTCTTGGTATTTTAATATTCTTTTTTAGAAATACTTCCAATATGGATATAAAAAATAAAAGTGATATTGTTTCTCCCTCATCTTCTAAAATAATGGAAATAGAGAAAATGGGTTTATATCAGCGAATATTTACTTATTTATCTCCATTAGATAGACATTTTATGGTAGCACCAGTTGATTGTAAAGTTATAAATATAGATAAAAAGTTAGAAAAGGATGATGCGGAAAGAATTACGGTAGAATTTGAAGATAAAGATAAAAAACGTTTTAAATTGTCTCAAATTGTAAAAAAATTATTCAAAGGCTATGGTGTAATGGGTAGTTGGGTATCAAATATATTTTATAAGAATAGAATTGTTTGTTTTTGTAAAAAGGGTGATAAATTAAAAAAAGGGGAGAGATGGGGATTGATACGATTTGGAAGTAGTATGGAATATATGTTTCCAAAAAGTTATAAATTAAATTTAAAAATAGGGGAACATATGTCGTTAGGAAAAACAATAGGTAATATGTATAAAAAATTAACAAAGAAACCATATAAAGAACATATATTGGATGATATGTTTGAAAAAGTTAATATATGGTATTTTTTGATAGGTTTTTCAGCAGCCATGGTCATTTTTTGTTATGGTAAATATCGTTGTTATAATATAAAATCTCATAAAGATTTATTAGGTTGGAATTTATTTAAAAATTCTAAAGATACATTAGGATTGGATGGTTGGTCAATATCTCATTTTATTTTTTATATGATTTTGGCACTTATTTATCCATTTGCTTTAAGATTGAATATAATATCAGGAATAGGTTGGGAGTTATTTGAATATTGGGTAGGGAAAACGAAACCAGAAAGTTTAAAAGGATGGGGTTTTTGTAAAAATCCGAAATCAAAGAAAAATTCTGTTTGGTGGTATGGTAGAAAAAGTGATATAATAGCAAATGTATTGGGAGCATTACTTGGTAAATTTATGAAATTGGGTTATGTTTTTTAATTAATAAATCCGATATTAATAATATCATCTCCATATAATAAAAATTTTTCATTTATTAAATTTTTATTATTAGTTTTATTGGTTTTGCTAGTTTTTTTAGTTTTATAATGATCTATACTACATGTTCCACAACTATCACAATTGGCTAGATCTATCTTTCTTTGAATTTCATTAATAGAATTATGGGCCCAGCGGCCTAATAAAACGGGTTTTTGTTTTTTGAAAAATCTAGATAACATATTGTATAATATATATTACTTTTAAATTTAGTTTTAAATTCAATTTTAAATTAACAATTAAACTTTGTTAATATTCTATCTAATTCATTTATAACAAGGTTATATTTTTTACGATCTTTTACATAAAATTGATAATAGTTTGCGAATTCTTCATTGTGTTTGGAGGCCTCTTTTAATGATTCGAGGGTTTTTTCTAATTTTTTAATTTTTTCATCTTGTTTTTTAATAATTTTTCTTTGTTCTTCTACAATATGTTTATAATCTCTGGTGATGTTTTGATGTTTATTTTTCCAAATTTTTATCATTAAAGTTAAATATCATTATGTATTTATATATTTCTCTCCCCAAATTAAACTTTTGAGTGAATTTTATATTTCAAATTATAATTTGCAAAATTAATTTAACTTTGGGAGAGAATTATTGAAAACAGCAAAAAACGCAAACATCTCTATAAATACTTTTTTTACTAAATTGACAATGAGGACATTTTTTTATTTTATCTTCATTTTTATCCCACCATTTATCTAAACAATCTTTGTGATAAAATTTTTTACAGTTTTTACAATAAGATTTGTATTGATTTTTTTGTATATCACAAAGACAAATCAGACATTCTTCTATTTTAGTATATGAATATGGAGCTAATTTAAACATGTTATATATAATATATAAAAAAACAATTTAAATAAAAACACATATAATATGTTATCTCTTTAATTATAAAACTTTCAACTCGTTTAGCTCAGTCGGTAGAGCATTGGTCTTATGAGCCAAAGGTCATGGGTTCGACCCCCATATCGAGTAAGCGACGTGGCGCAGAGGTTAGCGTGTCTGGCCCATAACCAGAAGGTCGGTGGTTCGATCCCACCCGTCGCTATTGGTTACTTACAGCAACTTTTCTAATAATAATAATAATAAAGTAACCGGTATATAAGCTCGAGTAGCTCAGTTGGTTAGAGCGTGCGACTGTTAATCGCGAGGTCATAGGTTCGATCCCTATCTTGAGCGGGGAAAAGTAAGAAGCCGACTTAAAAAAAGGCACCTTGATTGGAAACAGCTAATTAATACTAGATGAATAAAAGTCATTTCTTCTAATTAATCGTGGATTTTTTGGGTTGGATGGAGTTGGGTTGAGAAATGCAGATGGAGGTAAGGTTTTATTGATATAATTGTGCCTGAACAAAATTATTTAACACCAATCAGTATTTACCGGACATAGCTCAGTTGGTAGAGCGATTGACTGTAGATCAATTGGTCGTCTGTTCGATTCAGACTGTCCGGATCTGACATGAATTAGAAATGATTCATTAAGTCAATATAATTAATATTAAATTAATAAAGATAAAGCGTGCCCGATTGGCGGAGTGGTCTAACGCGCTCGACTTAAGATCGAGTCTCTTCGGAGGCGAGGGTTCGAACCCCTCATCTGGCAATAAATATTTATTATAAATTATAAATCATTTTGGTGTTTTTTAACTAAATCGCTATATAATTTCATAGCATCAATTTTTTCAACATCTTCTTTTTTTTTCCAAGAATTCCATTTTGCGGTTTCTTTGAAATTAAAAAAGTTGGGTTTTGATGTTGTGTTATTACCAATAGTTGCTTGTTTATAATATCCATATAAAAGTAACATTTCTTCGTTTTTTAAATTTGTTAATTTTTTTGCTTCTTTGCATTTTCGTAAAAATTCAGCATGTATTTTATCCATATAAGATATACACAGAAAATATAATTTGCCCGTCTAGCTCAGTTGGTAGAGCGCCAGCCTTTTAAGCTGGTGGTCGTGGGTTCAAATCCCACGGTGGGCATTTTTTCTTTCTAATTCACAATTAATAATTAATATTCTTCTTTTTAATCTTCTTCTCTTTTTTTTCAAATTTTTTCTAGAATTAGTTTTTTTATACATATCGCAATTAGTAAAACTTTTTTTAATAATATCGGGGTTTTTGATAGTATATAAGCATTCTTTGTTTCGTGAGGATGCGCATATATTACCCATGTTGTTAAATAATTAATGTATAGATATAATCTATAATAAAATCAATTCGATTTTATAAGGGGATTTAGCATTTGGTAATGTGCGTGCTTATGCCTTGCACGAGATGTGTGGTTCGATTCCTTCAATCTCCACCAAACCCCCGTAGCGCAATTGGATAACGCGTTGGTCTTCTAAACCAAAGATTGTGGGTTCGAGTCCCATCGGGGGTAAAAAATAATATTTAATATTATTTAAATATTATTAAAATCGATTAAAGAATTGACTATTTTTAATAATAAAATGAATTTAATTTCACAAAATCAGAAAAATTTAAATGAAAATGAAAGATATTTATTTATTGAAAATAATACATTTGGTTTTGGGAATTATAGTAAAACTTATATAGAAAATGGTAAATATCGTTTTATTTTCAAAGAAGCGGTTTATCAAAAAAATAAAATAAATAAAATACAAACAACGGAACTATTATCAACACCTTTTGTAATAAAAATATTTAAAATAGATTATAATTTACCAGTTGAACTAGAAAGATTAATAAATTCATATCTATAAATAAAATCGAAATAAAAATATAATACTTACTAATTTTAATAACAATGTTAATTCAAATCTGCTTCTTTATATTTATATGTGGTGTAGCCTATGCCGGTCATTATGTCGATAAACATGGACTTGCCGGCGAATAATACAATGTTAATATATTTTAAAAATCATATTTAAGATAATTTTTAAAATAATGCAATGGAAACAATTTCGCTCTTAGTTTTTATTACGGTTTGTTTGATTTATATTGCATTAATAAGTTTTTGTGCATATTATTGTAGTAATTATAGAGAACCTTTTTGTTGGGAAAAAGAAAGTATAAATAAAGAAATGAATGAATTATTAAAAGAGGAAGATCTTGAGGAAGGTTCAGATAAAATTTATTATAATGAATTTTAATTATTTTCTATTTTTTCTACTTCTTTTCCTCTTTCGTTTTGTTTTTTTATAATTTTTTTGAATTATATAAAATGCAATAACTGTGTATAACACACGACCCAAATAATAAGAAACAATAATCATAAGAAGAAAAAATAACGAACTAATGATCCAATTATATTTATAAACCATACTAGTTCCCGGTTCAACTTGTTTATTTAATTGTAATTTTTTTATTAATGAAAAATACCATTCCCCTGTATTTAATAATCCACCATTCCAATCATCCCAATATTTTTTATTTTCTGTTTCAGTCCATAATTGATATATTAATGGTTCTTTATACATTAATTGTCTTCCATAAAAATGCATATTTAATAACGCATCATAATCGTTTAAGGCAAATTTTTTACTATTATACATTTTTCTCATAACATTAGAATTATATACTACAGCATGAGCCCCGCTTGATAAAAAAACTCTTTTAAAATCTGAATTATATGGCAATGTAATAAAAGGCAAACAACCCAATTTTAAAACTAAATCATCATTTCTTTTTTCTTGAATAATATTCCTTATATCTTTTATAACTTTTTTATCAGTTATTTTATCGGATAAAATAAAATCATCTTCTAAAACTAATATAGTTTCATAATTGTTTTTAATAGCATCTTTTAAAATTTCATTATTAGCATGCGTAATATCATGAGGTGGTGTTTTAATTTCCTTACATTCTAAGGGACTACATTGTGTTTTTTTACATTTTTTATAACCTTTATTAAATACAATTTTGATATTGTTGGTTAATTTATATTTATTTAATTGTGAATAAACACTTTTATGACGACTGCTATTATCCATTGTTAAAACATATACAGTATCAATAATACCTTTGTATGGTGCATTTTCATATTTTATAACTTCATATCTATAACACTCCATATATATATTAGAGGTATATAAATTAATAAAAATATATTAAATGAAAATTAATATATTTATAAATGTATTTAATGTCAGAACTTATATCTAATGTTTCAACAACTGAATTATCGGTAATATCTTTATTTATTGTTCCTGTATTTTTTTTAATATATATGATGAGAGCACATATGTATTATTTGAAATATCAAAGATATAAAAAATATTATTTATAAAAATGATATGAAATTATATCTGGTTATAATAAGTATGGGAGGAGGTATTTTACCCATTGCTTTTAAAAATGGAAAAATTTACTTTTTATTTGGGCGCGAAGCTCTTGATGTATGGAAAGAATCCGGTTTATGGAGTGATTTTGGTGGAGGGAAAGAAAAAAATGAAACATATAAAGAAACCGCAGTAAGAGAAGGTTGGGAAGAAACAGATGGTATATTAGGAAACAAAAAGATGGTCGAATATTTGATAGATAATAATACAATAGATACTATTCTGTATAAAGGTTATAAAACTTATATTGTTTTGATCAATTATGATTCTAGATTACCAAAAATATTTAGAAAAAAATTTCTAAAAATTAAAAATGAAACTCCTGAATTGATAGCTAAAAAAGGAAGATATGAAAAAGATATGATAAAATGGTTTGAATATAAAGAGATAGAAAAAAAAATGAATTTGTTCCGACCATGGTATAAAGGTCTTTTAAAAAAACTATTAAGTAAATATTAATGTTTATTCATAGAGTCATAAATTTTTTCTACCAAATCATCATTAAAACCTGGTAATTTTTTTATATTACTAATTTTTAAATTTTTACCATAAAGATTTCCATTAAAATCATGAATATGTGCTTCAATCCAATTATCTCTACTATAAAAGGTTATGTTTCCAAATTCACTATTTCCTGAATAAACACCAAAAGGTATTTTTTTGGTGTTTTTTATGTTAGCCGTAGGCCAATCCGCCAGTTTTGAAATACCGTCTCCTTTTTCAACAATACCTTCTATATTACTATAATTTTCAATATTATCATTTTTCTTACTATCATTTCTCATAATTTGCATAAAATAAACGCTAATCCTAACAAGTAAAAAAACAAATAATAAGTATAATAAATTATAATTACTTTTATTTGAATAAACCATTTATATTATATAAATAATAATAATATCTTATCATTTCTGGTATTTGAACAAATAATTTATAAGATGGATTTTTGAAAATTTTATAACTCATTGCAATTGTGTCTTCTAAATTTTCAATACAATGCCAATGGTTTCTAGGTATATAAATGGAATCACCCGGATTTAAAATATAAGTTTGTATAGGTAAATCTTTATATAATGGAAATCTTTTATAATCGGGATTTTTAAAATCTATATCACTCCATAAAGCACCTTCATAATATTCATTTTTTGCATACATTTTATCATGGTATTTTTGATCAACCACTCTAACTTTTTTTTTACCTTTGATAACATACAAAAAATTTGTGTCTTCTATATCAGTATGCCATGCTGTTATGGAATTTTTACCGCCAATCCACAAAGATAAATCTTTATGATCATCCTTAGATATGTTATTAGAAACATCAAAAACATTGGAAAAAATAGATATTATATCATCTTTCAATGAAATTTGTTTTAAAAAATCATATTCATCTTCAGTAGCAAAATACCAATTAGGATCTTTAATATAGGTATTGAAATAGTCTTTTAATTTAACTTTTCTATGAATGTGAGGCCAACCAGAAGTTTTTGTTATATATATGTCTTCTTCTGGATAATTTTTATTTAAATAATCAAAATCAATATAATCTAACTGATTAATATTCAATTTATTATATAATTTAACTTTTTTACTGGAATAATGATATTGATAATATAAGTATAAATAAATAAAAATAGGTAAATAAATTATAAAAGTTATAATAGACAAATAAACTAGCTTCATAACAAAAAAAAATATTTTTTATTATGAAATTAATTGTAATTATGAAATTAATTGTAATTATTAACCAAACATACTTCTCATTCTAGAATAGTCTCCTCCAGCCATATTCATCATATATTTCGCCGCTTCATCAGCTCCTTTATTTGCCATAACATTTAATGCTTTTTTATTGTTGTCATCCATTGCCTTACCAAATTTGGTTTCTTGATATCTTGTTGCAAAGTTTTTTTCATTATCCACTCTCTGATCTTCTTCTTCTGGATTATCAACATCATTAGCATAAAAAGGACTACCTTTGCCTGTTCGTGGATCACCATCATATTTACATTCATCATCATTAAAATTTGGATCGCGAAATATTGAAGAACCACCTTGTGTTAAAGCTTTTTCTTTAAATACTGGAATGGCAACAGCTACAGGCAAATCATCATCGACATCATCTTGTTTAAACATCGGCGGACTACGACGTAATTGCTGTTTTTTAATTTCTCTTTGAACAAATCTCATCATGAAACCATAACCACTACTGTCCCATCCTAAATCTAATACTAAATCGCCAACAAATTTTAATCCATCAGCTTCTTCCTTATTCCACCAACATCCGGGACCACCTTCTTTTTCACACCATATAAACCCGTCATCTTCAGGAGGACCTTTTATAAACATGGAAATAATTCCTTGTTTATTTTCATGATTGTTAATTTTATCAACAATCGTAATTAAATCTTTATCTGCTTTTGCTTGCATAGACATTATATTAGCTTTATTATAAATAACCTTTATATTGTGTTTTACATTCGATTTTATATTTTTTTAAAATTGAATGAAATTAATAGTACAAAGTCATATTATATACAATACAATATGACTAGCTTTTTAGATTTATCAAAAAAAACCAAAGAAGAAATTAAAAAACTTAAAAAGCCTTTATCGGCCTATCAATATTATATAAAAGATATGAGAGAAAAATGGAATAACCTTAATGATGCTGAAAAAGAAAAATATTTATTTCAAGCACAACAAGATAATCAAAGATATGAAAAAGAAAAAATGGAAATCAAAGAAATAGAATATAATGAAATAAGAAAATTAAAAATATATTTGAATAGAAGTTATGGTAGGGTTTCATGCGTAGGATTAGACAATGGTTTTACGAGTTATGAAGTTGTTGGTCCTGCTATAAAAGTAGAATTATTTACTGAAAAAGAAATTGAAAAACTAGATTTACCTGTAAATAATAAAAAACCAAAGTATAAAACAATCTATATCGACCATTCGATATATGGAGAAATAGCGTATAAATTTAATAAACGAGCTGCTAAAAAATACAATGTAATAGTATATGGTGGAAATATGCATAATAGCGATTCATGGTATGGCTTACGAGAAAATTACGAAGGTAAAACGGGCTCATTTACAAGATATATTAACTATAAGGGAGAAAGTTGGACTCGCGATCATTAATTATTAACTTACCAATAATAATAAAAAAATAATAAATTTTTTAATTAACAATTTTTACATTCATTGGATTCCCAACAACAACTTTTTTTATTATTTTTTTATTTTCCCATATTTGTATTGTATTTTCATTTTGTGCTTTTGAGACATATTCAGGCTTTATAGTAGTTTTTTTTTTATTTCTGAAGCAAAACATATAATAAATTATACATCGATGTGTTTAATTATTTTATTTAATGTTTTTATTAAAGCATTCTTTATATTTTTCTGTCTGTTTTTCAATATTATGTTCAAGAATTTTTTCTTCGATATTTGATAAAGGTAGTGTCAAATACAATCTTCGTAGTTTATCAGCACAAATACAAGAATTATTTCGACAATTTTTCACATAATGGGTCATTTTTAACCAACGTAGAGTTGAAGAGGCAGTAGCTTTCATATTGTATATTAATTGTATTTTTAATATAATATTTTTTATTCAATTTTATTCAATTTTATTCAATCTTATTTTTTTACTTTGAAAGCATTCATAGAGTTTATTCGTTTTTGTAAATGACTCCATCTTCTAACAGCTAGTTCTTTTTGTTGTTGTTTTTCATATTCTTCCATTCCTATTAAAACAATATTGAATAATTTTTTAGATAGTCTTTTATTTCTTAATGATTTACGTCTTTGTTTTTCTTCTCTTCTTTTTTTAAAACAGTTAAACATACAATTATATAATATTTTATATTAATTATAATATTTTATCTCACAGCTTCAATAAGTAACTTTTGATAAACAGACCTGTGTTCGGGATACCACCAATTACCAAAATTACTAATCATGTGTAATTTATATTCTAATGGAGGTTTTATTTCTCCATTGATAGTATCTTCATCGCACCATATATAATCGCCACCATATTCAGGTATAGATACTAAATATTCATAATCTTCTTTAAACCAATATATAGTTCTTTCAGCTTTGTTTTTTAATTTTTTTTTTACAATGACGCCGATGTAATTATAAATATTATACGCATGTGGTTTAATTTCAATTTCTCTTGTAATTTTTACAAATTCACCAATATTATATTCATCTTTTCTTTCACACTTCATTAATAATAATAATAAAAAAAGTTTTATATTATTATTAAACTATTATTAAATGATTATAGTATTAACCAACTAATGGACACATGATTTTATTTCCTTTCCAATCCCAAAATGGAGCATCAACTTCTTTATTTGCTATAACAACGATACCCCAAATCCACATGGAAGTAATAGCAATCGACCAAATACACGCACCACAATTCGTTCCTAATTTCACAAATGAGTCTTTATCGTCTTCATTTTTGGTTGCACACGAACAACCCATACCACAACAACACATTAATAAACAACCACCGAAAAATATGATCATATAAGTTCCGAAAATATCCCATCTTCCCATATTACCAAATCCGGAACCAAATGCGCCTGTTAAAGGGATACCCTGTAAAATAATAGCAGGAAGGAATGGCTTACCATCTTCTTCACATTGATTTTTAACTTCATTCCATTTCCAACAATTTATTGGATAGCAACCATCAATACTTTCTTCATATTTTAAACAACCAGTAAAATCGCTTTTAGTTGCGTCTGGACAAACACAACTAGAACCATTTGTTCCTGGATTACATGGAATAGGTTTAAATTCACTCACTTCTTTTAAACCACGTATTGAATCACCATTAACAAATGATGACCATACAATAACAAATAAAGACCAGTATATAATTTGAGTAAGCATGCCTATAAGTAGTAGTTTCATATTCTAGAGTAAATTAGTACGCTTTTTTTGATTCGATTTTATAATTTTACTTATTAACGAAAAGCTCACGATATTCATTAAACCTTGAATTATAAATCCGAAAAGCCTCCAAATGTGCTGGATTATTTTCATCATTAATATAATTTACGGCTAATTTATAAATATCGTGCCATCTATTTTGAACTATTTCAGGTGCTGTATGCATTACGCTATCTAAAATAGAATTAAGTGATTTTGTTAAACTTGGGTCATCTTTGAATTGGTCTCTCATCATTTCAATAGTTTTTCCTATAAAAATAGTTTCGCTAGGTTTTTTGATTTTTTCTAGACTCATATATTTTAAATAAAATGACTTCTTTATTATATTTCAATATATTATATGGCAAAAAAAACAAAGAAAGATGAAAAGTTTAAAATATCGACATTATTAAAAATAGTAGCTTTTATAATGCTAGGGATATCAGGTTACATAGATGTAATGAAATCGGAACATAGTATTTTAGAAGATCCTTTTTTCATAGGCGCATTTACAATGGCTTTTGCTTCAATATTGACTTTTATTAATCCTAGTATTTATTATATTTATCCAGCTATGTATTTTTTCGTATTTACAAAATTAATTTCACAATATAGTTATTCAAAGAGTTATACCATGTTAGGTGAAAAAAAGAAATTTAATATTTAATAATCATTTTATCATAAAACGCCATTTTTTCCATCCATAACCACACCACCAACCACCATTTTCATTAGCATTTGGATTCCAAGTAATACTTGTTAGAGGTAAATTAGGTCTTGGTGCATATTCTAATCTAAACGCGCCGAACGCATATTCAGCATTAATAATTTCATTTGTATTTTGCCAAACTGGTGGTGGATATGTCCATCTTGTATATATTTCTCCACACCAACCATTTATATTTTTTTCGAGAATAGGTTTCATTTTTTGTTTATGAGTTAGCTTCCAATCCAAGGTAAATTCTTTTATATAGCTCCAAATTTCATCTGGTAATTCATACATGTTGATTAAAAAAGTTTTATACGTTATTTTTTTATTCGATTTAATATTGTTTTATTATAATATTTTCACCCAAATTTGGTGGGTCACATCTTCCACCATTAAATTTCCAACCACTTGTCGGCGGTACTTTGCTATTATTATCAGGAGCAGAATACCAACCCAATTCCCATACATGTCCGGGTGAATATCTTAGCATAAGATTTTTATTACGACTACGCCACCACAAAGCCCCATTGCCTGTAGTTTCTTTGTAGTCAAAGATATCATTGTATTGTGTTTCTTCGCAACCTGTTACTATATATGAATTCATCGTTTAATTAATTATGTTTAATGCTTAATATTTCAATTCGATTTTATAAATCAACTTGAAATATATACAAATGGTATAAAGAAAAAGTTCTATATCTAATAGAATGAGCAGTTTAAGTTTAAGTGAATTAAATACTCAAATTGAAGAATGCGAAAAAAAATTAAAAGAGTTGAAACAACTAAGAATTACTGGATATGCTTTCATGAGATATTTCAGAATCACAAGTAAAGACCATGTAAATAAACTAAAAAATTTAAAAGTGGAAGCAACTTATGAATTTAATGACCATTGTCATGATGAATATGGACATGACACAGAGGCATATTTAAAGGTTACATTTGGAGATAATGAATATTTGAAAATCGATTACAAAGAAGCACAGGGTGCTGGAACAGAAAGTAGATACATGCCAACCATTGAATGTGATATTGATGTAACAAAAAAAGCAAAAAAACTTTTATTTAAAAATCTTGAAAATGTTGATATGGATGATTATGAACATGATGAAGCATATCAAGAATTCAGAGACATTATTGAAAAAATAGTTGGAAATTAATGAATTAATACGAGTTCCAATAATATGTGTATAATTCAAATACCTCTTTTATATCAGAACTACCATAAACAATAGATTTATGTTTATCTTTATACCAGTAATTAACTTGTTCGATAAGATCATCGCATATGTCCCAAATTTTATCTACTTTACCACCTGAATCATTTTCATCAGTATATTCATATCTCCGATTAAGAATACCAATAATTTGTTTGGAACCAAAGTGATATTTTTCCATAATAATTTGATGCAAAATATCTTTTAATCCTAATATATTTTTTTTTTTATTACCGTTCAAAATTTCAATAAAATGTTCATCTTCTAATGATTGAACATGTTCTTTAATTTCATTTAACATAGATAATACTTGTTCTCTAACAGCCATTTGATTAAAAAAGTTTTATACATTATTTTATTCGATTTTATAATTTATAATGGTGGAGGGAGTGGAACGATCTCTGCATCTTCTTGAGTACGATTTCTATAACAACCTGTATGATATACTACAAGAGGGTTACCGTTTTTTAAGCTTTTTTTGAAGGCTGGTATCTGTTTTTTTTGCTTTCCGCACGTTCTTAACCAACAAACACTAACATCTAAATAATGATAATATTTAATTTCTTGTAGTAGTCGTATCATTCTGAACCAATTTGCTTTTTTTCTTTCATTATAATGAACCATATTATATCCTCTTCTATCGCAAGTAAAGGATATAATATATTCTATGATATCTTCTGGTAATTCGATCATATTTGATTAAAAAAGTTTTTTACGTTAAATCATTCGATTTTATATACTCAAAACTCTACGCCTTCACTCTCCAAATCTTTTCTCAAATTTTTAAAATTTCCACATACTTCTTTTATCAATTCATCTCCAAATTTATATTTTTTCATTTTTTCCACAATAATTGGAATACTTTTAACTAGCGGCAATTCAACACTAATTAATTCCGACAAAATTTCCTTAATAATTGTTTTATCCGCATTCAGCGCTTTAATCAACCATTTATGCTTTCCGCTACCACCCAAAATATCCAATCTTTTTCCAATATCTCCCTCATCTATACTTACCAACTTATTTTCATCTTTTATCAATACATTTCTTCCATTAAAATCACTCGCTCTAAAAATACCTCGAAATACACCGATCTTAACAAACTCTTTCAATATTTTTCTATCTTTTAACATTTCTTTTGCCTTACCAATTTCAATACCAGGTTCAATCTTATCCATTACACAATATACTACTGGCTCTATTCCTTTCCCAATTATAACTTTTTCCCAATTATCTACCCAACTTTTTTTACTTTTATCAACTTTCTCAATTCTAAAATCAGCTTTTACTCTTTTCATACCAATTTTCTCTAATCCAAATAATTCTTTACATTCATCCAATACACAATAATCTCTATTATAATTCATACTTACTCTACCTTCTTTCCAAATTTTTCCTTCATATTCAAAACACATGACTTTATTTCCGCAAGTATTCTCTGAACATAATTTAATTTTTTTAATATCCATAAAATGCCCACTGTAATAATCTTCTAATTTTCTTTCCAAATCATCAAAATTAGGCTTTCCTCTCATCTTTTTAATTCTTTTATATTTTTCTGCTCGAAGCTTGGCACGATCCGTTTTTCCTTTTTTCTTTTTCACAACTTTTTTTTCCGCACCCATATTCTTTATACTAACTAAAACATCAGCAGCCTTTTTAATATCATTTTTCTCAGTCTTTTTCTCCTCAACCTTTTTCTCAACCTTTTTTTTTCCTTCCCATCTCTTCTTCTTACTTCTTACAGGATTGTCCAATTTCTCTTTTATATAAAAATCTCTCCACTCTTTTACTAAAAATTCCGTATCTTCTCTCACAACTAAACAACCTTCTAGAGCAAAATCCTTTCTATTTTTTCCTCTTTTTCGCCCTTCGCTGGTGTGCATATCTATAGCATAATCATCAATTTGCAAATATTCCATATTCTTTTTATACATTTCCACAAAATCTTGTTGATATCTATCCAATTCCTTTAAAATCTGCGAAATATGTATATTTACAAAAATGGTTTCTTTACCGTCACATTTCATAACTAAATCAATACTATTTGCCAAAAACATAAATCTTTCTCCTCTATTCAATTTATAAAATTCCCGCAATTTATACTCCAAAACCTCATTATATTTTTTATTTCTTTTAACATTATCTCTACTAAATAAATACTCCCAAATCATATAAATATTATCTTTTCTTCTAAACCTTACCTTATCGCCTTTCTTTTTCCCATTAAATATTTTAAACATCCATTTAAAACATTCATCATCTTTTCTTTCAAAACATTCAACAAATTTTTTGAAATATTCTTGATCACTTAATTCCACATTTTTTTCATCACCAAATCGAATTCTAAAATCCCAAAATGCTCTAATATCACTAGCTCGTCTTAACAAACTACTATTTGCAAGAGTTCTACATATTAATACTAAAAACTTACCACCATTTTTCCTATCACTTTCAAACATTTCAATAAATTTTCTTAACAACAAATAATTTTGTACTTCACAAAATAGCAATTCTTCATCCATCATTACAATAATTCTATTCAACAAATTACTTATAATTCCTTTACACATCTTTTTCTCCAATTCTGTTTCAGAACATAATTCAAACTTGAAAATTTCCATAACACACCATGTCATTTTTTCGAATTCTCTTCTTCGCAAATATTTTTGCATACCACTTTTTAAAACATCTAATTTATAGCCATGATAACTTACACTACTAAAGCAGGTTCTATATTTCATATTTCCCCTTTTAGCCGTATTTAAATTTGACATTCTTTCTTTGGATTTTTGCTGTGTTTTTTCACTATTTAAACTAGTAATTTTACTCATAATAAATATATAATGCTATATAATGTATTTATTAATTCGATTTTATAATATAGAAAAATATAGTACATTAATATATATATATGTCATTTTACGATGAATTTAATTATGATTTATTAAATAATGAAACAAAGCAAAGTGGAGGAGCAACTGTTAATAAAACAATTGGATGGGGAAAAATAGGTTATCCAGATGATACAGTAAAAAATAGACGACCTTATTTTAAAAGAAAAAAAAAAGAAGAAAAATTAATAGAAGAAGAAATATATGACATGAAAGAAACAATGTTTTTGAGTGAATTGCCAAAAGAAAAAGCATTACAAGATAGCACGATCGAAGCTATGTTAAATAGAAAAGTTATTTTTGAAAGGGATTATGATATGCGCTTTGATTCTTCTGAAGAAAAAAAAGGTATTAAAAAAAGTGAAAATATTGAAACATATAGTGTTTTAAAACAAAATGCTCTTACATTAAAATTAAGTAATGCATTGAATGATTATGAGGATGAGGATTTAAATATAAAAAACCTCACTAACATTTATGATATATGTAATAATCCATTTGATATAATTTATGATGCTAGCGCAAATAGCAGTAAAGGGAAAAGAGATAGTTTAAAATATATTATAAAAAAAGGATATTATATAGATAAGATTATTGAATTTGAGAAAAATGAGAAAGATGATCATAATTTCGCGACGACACTGTATGGATTCGGGGAGTGTTGTAGCCCTGATGATCACTTAAAAAGAACTGGCTTAATACATCCTAAAAAAAAAGAAGACATCAAAGCATACTATGAAGAGCATAAAAAAAAAGTGATAAAAGATTTATCAAATAATAATTACGATTTCAATATAAAAGAAAGCGGATTTTTTAAAAAGGCTACAGAAGAAGAAAAGAAGAAAAAACAGAAGAATAAACAGGTGGTAGAAGCTTTAAAAAGTAAATATAAAAAAGAATGGGAAGAAGAAGAAAAAAAAATATCCAAAGATTTTGATAAATATCAACACATAAAAGGTATGTTTAATTGGGACGCTGGTTGGGAGATTGGTCAAACTCTTCTTACAGGTCAAAAAAACAATTATTTATCTGTTTCTAAAAAATATGTTTTTGTTACAGATGGAGATAAATTTGGCGATAAAAGTCGTGAAGAAGATATTATTAAAAATCCAGACCTTGTTCAATTAAGTATGATTGCTGGTGTTAGACGTGTAGATAATAGACAAAAGGAGGATCGTGTATTCAATTATACTATAGAAAAAACACATATTCGTGCGGGATTAGAACAAGAAAAAGAATTAAGACATAATTTTGAAAATATTGAAAGCAAACAAAAAAAAAATAAAACAAATTTTCGTTTTAGAAACAAATCACCGTGGGTATTATGGATGGAAATAGCTTACGTAAAAGAAGATTTATCTAGTGAAAAGTTCAAAGGTTTACTTTATAAGGCAATAAAAGAAATAATAGATGATCATAATGATTTTATTATAAAAGCATCTAAGAATTATATTGAAGAAAAACATTATGAAATATTATCAGGGGCGCCTTTTAATATACTAGATGAGAAATTGAAAAAAGCTATTGGGAAAGGTTTTGATGGTGATTATAAAGATTTATTTGATTTTGGTAGTAATTTGAAGGAAAATTCTGATAAAATACAAGAAATAGTTGAGAAAATAATTGTAAATGAAAAAAAACGTGATAATGCCAACCCTGCTGATACTGAAGCAGCTGGAGAAAATGATGACTATAGAGATGGAATGGAGGATGATGTTAAAAGAATAACAAATTTAAAAGATAAAGTGGATGAATTAAACAAAGTAAATAAATATGATAAAGATGAAACAATAAAAAAACAAAAGGAAGAAAAAAAGGCTTACGTCAAATTGGGTAAAGATAAAAAAGCAATTCAAAAAGCAAAAACATTAAAAGAAAAATTCGACCTAATAAATAAAACGCAAGAAGAAATATATCAAAATAATATTATACCTGTTCCTGATTTTAAAGAAGTAGAATTCAAAACAAAAGATGATATAATAACAAAATATTATAAGACTGACATAGGACATAAAGCTGTAAAAGATAAAACTTTAAAAGACTTGGTAGATGAAGAAATCAAAATAAAAGAGGCTTTAAAGGCAGATGGTAAAGAAGGAAAACAATCAAAAAAGCAGCCTGCGAAGAGCTTTGAATGTAATAGATTCGCGAAGACGAAGATTCGCGAGTTTGGCGCATCGATCACAAAAAGCAAAACAGGGAAATGGAACGTCTCTACCAGAATAACTAGTAAGGAATTAATAGAAATTCTTATATGTAAATTAGTGGAAGGACAAACACCTGAGGATATGAAAAAAGCACTTAAACTCGATCATAAGCAAAACCTTAAAGAATACGAGCCTAAAGAACACTACGAAAATCGACATATGTCGAGATTAGTGTTTGAAAGAAATGTTTTAGAATCAATTTTTAAAGATATAAAAGACTGGATCGACGGTGTGGAAGGTGACATTTTGGCAACAAGAATATGGGATTATTTGGCGGACGATTCAGAATGGACGAAGAAGGACAAGGAAAGGATTCTGAAGTTGTCCCCCGTCGTTCTCCCTGCCATCACACCATGGGGTCCATTTCAAACGAAGAAAACAGGTAAAGAGAAAGAAAGTGTTTTCAAACTGTTAGTCGAAAATCCGAAAGAAAAAAAAATACCTAAGCTATACCGCAAACGAATAAAAGAAATTTTTGGTAAAAAAGATCAAGTGGATGAAAGCAGTTCCGAATCGTCTGAAAACCAAAACTCCGTTCAGATACAACCAATAAACATGTCAGGCCGTGACCCTCCCTCTCCCACTTCTAAAGCCCGCATAGCAGAAATAAAAGACAGAGCTAATGCTAATGCTAATAAAACAAACAACACACAGGTAGTTCCGGTCAATAAGGGCAAAAAGGGCAAAAAGGGCAAAAGGGGCGGTGATCCTCCTACTGATTCGGATAATGAGACTGATGCAAGTGACGGAAATTTCAGTGAGTCGGATAATGATGCTGACGTCGAAGACAATGATTCACGGCAGACAAGAGATGTTGTTGATGGTAGTGAAAAAACAGATCCAGGGAAAGAAACTAAAGACGATGACGTGGTTGTCGCTAAGAAACAAGAAACGCCTCTTACCCTGTTATTAAAAAAATTTATGAATATTATTAAATCATTACCAAAAGAATTTATTACTCCAGACAAAATAAATGAAATTCGACCAATTCTTGAAAGAAATAAAGAATATTTCAACTTAAAAAAAGAAAATACTAATAAATATTGGCAAAAAATGGAAGATGGTGAAGATCCAATATGGATTACATATTACAAAGAAACAAATGAAAATTTCGACAACGAATTAGGAAAGGTGGTGAAAAAAAGAAACGACAAATTAGATAAAGAATTTACAGAGTGGCAAAAGACACTCGAAAAGGTATTAAGGAAATTTTTAAGTGAAGACGTGGATGAAATTGAAAAATACTTAAAGAAAAATGATTATAAAAAAGATGTAGAAACACTTAAAACCCATAACAACCTAGAAGACGCCAAAAATTCTGCCAAGGTGGAACAGAAAGAAGCGACAACAGAACTGGAGAAGGCTCAAGAAGATTTTAAGAGATTAATTAATGAATTAAATACTCAAACAGGAGGAGGGGATGAAGTAGAAACCTTTAAAGATATTATCGAGAAGTTTAAAAAAACTATTAAATCAGACAAACATTTTATTACGTTAAAAGATTCAGTGAAAAAAGGTGATAGGAATTGGGCCGAAATTAAGAGAAGTTTTTTACAACTCACTAAAGGCATAGATTTGATTCGATTAGATATTAACCTAAGATATCCTCATGACAAAAAATTAAAATATTTAAATGAAAGAATGTTATACAATGTTCAAGAAGTAATGGAAGAAATTGAATTTGATATGTTACATGTTAAAAAGGATATTAAACAATTAAATGTTGATTGGATGGATATGAAACGTAAATATTTATTTCCTTATAGTGAATGGATAGGTTCATATGGCTTAAAAGAGAGTGTTTGGAGTTTATCTAAAGGTGCAAGCGGGGCTAGAACATTAGGTAAAATAAAAGAAGGTGGAGTAAAAACAAAAGAAGAAATAATAAAAAAATTAAGTCAAGCTCAGAAATTTAAAACATCTTTATCTGTTCCTGGAATAGCTGATATGGTAAATGAAAATGACGTTTATGTTGCTAGATATGAAACACAACAACAATTTTATGATGAAAATGGGTTTTGGGATTTATTCGTAACAGAGGAAGGAGAAGGTGTTAGAATGACCGGAACAAAATATAAATATCATGCCAATTTAATAACACCAATAAATAGAGTTCATAACAAATACCAAATGTTTTTCTCTCATAATAGTGATAATGATTATTCAACACTATATAAAAAATCTATTCAAGAGTTATCAAAAAAGTTAGTAGGTAAAGATCATAAAGAAATAAAAAAATTATTAGAAGACCATCCAACAGATAATTTAACAAAAGAAGAACAAGAATCGTTTAAACAAAAAAAAGAAGGTCATCATTACTATTCGGGTTCAGGAGTTAGAATGGTTTATAACTTAGCAGCATTATATTTGCTTTACAAAATTATAAATTAATATTCGAATAATTACAAAAATAATTTAAAGCGAAAATGGTTTAAATTATTAGTATGTTTGCTTCAGTAGAAAAATCTATTATCAAAAAAAAATATAAAGAAAATTTAAACGCTCATTATTTATGGGCTTATTACAATCTAAATCAACAAAAACATATAGATTTGCGGTATGATTTCGATAACAGCGAATATGTTTTTTCTTTTCCATTGAATAATAGTAAAATGAATTACGTGGCACATTTTAAAGACTTTGAAGATGTAAAAAGATATGTAAAATACATAGTTTCGTCATATATAATATAAAAAAAGTTTTACCTTTTTTTAATTTTTATATTTAAGCATGCATTACAATATCATCTAATTGCTGAATCAATTCTCGCTTTTTTTCTTGAACCAATAAACAATAGCTATCCAATGAGCGATATGCTTCACGTTCTATTACGCTATTTTTATTTTTTAATTCAGTTACAAATCGGAAAACCGAAACAGGTTTCTTTTGGCCAATTCTATATGCTCTAGCTATGGCCTGATCTTCAACGGCGGGGTTCCAATGAGGGCTTACGAAATACACCTCATTATAATCTTGTAAATTAAGACCTTCACAACCGCTCTTAATTTGCATAATAAGCACATCATTAGATAAGTAAGGTTCGATCAACATTTTTAAGGTTTCAGCGCTACTCTGTATGTCAATATTAAATCTGTTGTATAAAAACATATCGCTCCATCCGGTGGATGAGTTTAAAATAGCGCGTCTATTTTTTTTAGTAGTTCTGCCGTCATATTTATGAGCTGTTATTCCAGCTTTACTAAGCATAAGTGCGATTTTATCGATTTCACCACGATAATGGCAAAATACGATTTTTTTTCCGGTTCTCTTACGCTCAATGATTTTATTTACAACGGCTGTAAGCTTACTATGAGTATTAATAGCTGGCACTTGAACATCCAGATCCACCATACCGTGAGCCAATAAATGTGTCCATTTATCAGTCAATAGTGATGGGTAAATACAAGATTGTCGGCATGCTGTATAAATAGCAGGTCCTTTACCATCAAACATTTGCATAATCTCATCTACGTTTTCAACGGTAACATTTGAGAAACTGGCTTCAGCGTGCAATTGAGTAAGCAATTGAAATTCACTATCATCGGTTACGGGGACATTAATAGTTTCCATAGTTAAATTAGGCATATCAATGCCTACCGATTTTTTAGTGCGTTTCAAAATATAATATTTCAAGCTGTCTTCAAAATCTTGATTATTT
>Ga0181406_1000012_pt1 | contig 60141 bp, 74 predicted proteins | sample 29SPOviralmetaG_FD_130135 | JGI IMG/M metagenome (GOLD analysis project Ga0181406, IMG submission 130135) | Marine viral communities from the oligotrophic San Pedro Time Series (SPOT) site, San Pedro Channel, CA, USA - 29 SPOT_SRF_2011-12-20 | ecosystem: Environmental > Aquatic > Marine > Strait... | reverse complement strand
ACACTATATAAATATATGTGCGATTGATTTAGCAAAGCATAGAATTGAATCTTTCAAGAAAAACTATTCTATGTTTCAACCTAAAAATATTCAACCGTATTTTGAATCAGAATTAGATAAAATATACAAAGAAATAAATAAAATTGAAATATGAAATTTACAAGAATAGATCCAAAACTTATTAAACAACATAAAAATTCAGTAATGAATCAACTTATGTTAAATATGAATAAACCAACTGGATTAACACCTCTTGAATTAAGAGATAAATTATTAAAAATAAGAAAAAAATTAGATGAATAATATAGAAAATTGTATTGGAAGTGGAGTTAAAATAACTCAAGTTGAATTTAACATAGGTTTAAATGGCCATATGTATACTGAAAACGGTGTTGCGGTATTATTACGACAAGCTGGTTTTAAAATATATGATGATTCTTACTTTGTAGATAAAGGTGAATATCTTGGTGATGAAGAACCAACTTTTGTAGGTTTGACTTCAATTATTGCTTCTATAAAAGAAATAAAAGAAAAAGTTGAAGATTTATGCGATATATTACAACAAGATTGCATTGCAATATTAATTGATAATTATGAAGGTAAATTAATATATAATAAAAGACATCTAAAGCAAGTACCTAAATTAAAATTTGATTCAGATTTGTTTATAGATGCATATAATAAAAATAAATTTAATAAAAATTTTAAATAATGAAAGATAAAAAATATATAACAGTTCTTGAAAATAGAAATGTTTGGCAATATGAATTAATAGAATGGTTTAAAAATAGTGAAGATGCTGAACAATTTTTAGATGATAAAGGTCATAATATGACAAATTGTCAATGGATGGAAACAAATGGTAAAATTATAACGTTTGATTTAGATAATCAGCATAGATATGATATAAATAATGATGGCACAAGAGAAATTTGTGGATAGTTGTGATAAATGCAACAATAAATATACATTTATAAAAACATCTGAAAACCATTATTTATGTATGGTTTGCGGTGTTGTAAAAAAAATAAAATAATTATGAAAAATACGTTACAAACTAATATTGAAAGTGATAATATTAGTAAAGAAATAATAAGTATGTTCAGCGAGTTAGAAGTTGAAGATATCAATGAAATAAATAAATTAAAATATGAATAAATTTTGTAGATGTGGTTCAGTACTACACCCAGTTAGAATAGAATTAGGTTATAATAAATGTGTACAATGTTCTGAAATACAACAAGTTAGCTATGTACCTATAATAGAACATAAAACTGGAAATAGTATACAAATCGTGTCACAAGAATTAAGTAACTTAGTACATAAATCATGGAGAAGAAAATAAAAAATATAGTAGATTGTATTGAGCCTGTAGTATATGAACAAATTTGGGATACTATTCACTGGCAAATTCACGACAGTCCAGATGTAAAAAATTTAGACGATAAAGAGTTAGCCCAATTTGAAATTAAAATATACAATTTATTATTAAAAGAATTAAATAAACAAAAATTAGCTAGATAAAATGCTATACACTAAATAAATAAATATGAATAAAATAGATTTAAAAAACTATACAGATATACTAGATTTAAAACAAAATGTTGAAAATCATATTGATACATTTTCAGTTGAATATGCAATTAATAAAATTTATCCTGAACTTATGAAATCTAAAAAGTTTTCAATTCAAAATGTAATTGACTATATGACAATTAAAATTATGGAATTAGATGCTAAAAAAGAATGGTTAAAAGATATAGATGATGATTACATTGACTAAAAAGAAAAGAAAAAATAAAAAAAATGTTCTATTAAAAATGACAAAACAAGAAATTGATTTGTTTGAAATAGAATATTGGAAACGATATAATATTGCGCGGTAGAGCAGATGGTCAGCTCGCGAGCCTCATAAGCTCGAGGTCGGTGGTTCGAGTCCACCCCGCGCACTAAATTGGAGACGAATATACCTGAGCGCGATACAATTTAAAATATCAATGCAATCAAACCGTCGTCTCCTTATGCGAAAATAGCTCAATTGGCAGAGCATTAGATTTCCAATCTAAAGGTTGTGGGTTCGAGGCCCACTTTTCGCTCTAACTTTAAATTAAATAAAATGGATTATATAGAAAAATTAGAAAAATACTTAGGCAATAAGTATGATAGTATAGTTGTAATTAAAGATGAGTTGAGAAACCCCGACTTAGAATTATCTGAGTGGTATACTGCTGATGATTATACATTATATGTTATGACAAATGATGCTAGAAACATTGATTGGGAAAATGATGTGTATTATTATGAACCTCAATTCGATACTATTATGGATAGAATAGAAGAAACATGCCACGATTTAGGTTATGGTGAAGAAGTTAAAATATATATTGACACTGAAGCTTTCTTACCTGAAGAAGAAGTTCTTAACTGGTTGAATGTAAGAGAAGATGAACCAATTTATTAAATAAATTAAAATGCTGAAAGACAAACACTTAAAGCTTGACCACGACGATTTGAAAGGTCAAGCACTTATATACATTATGAGTAGACAAGGTCCTTTAGATGAAAAAATAAAAGACTGGAAAAATATGACTCCTGATTCATTCTTTGGGCCTACTAAAGAAGAAATAGCTAAGCAAATTGAATGCTTAACTAGAAAACAACAGTTGTTAAAATATATGTACAATATAATAGTAAACAATGACTCCTGAAGATTTAGAAAAACTATCACAATTAGTAGCTGATAAAATATTATTAGCTTTTGATGCTAGAATACAACAAGACTTTAAACCTATGACACCTAAAGAATTCTTTGAGGCTGAAACAGATGGGTTTGGTAATATTAAACATCCTACTAAAAAAGATATGCTAAAAGCTCAATTAATAGATTTAGATATTAAAAGAGCTAAGTTATTAGCTGATGAAAAATACGAATTAGTAATAGAATTAAATGAAATATATGACAGAATTAAAAAAGAATATGACAAACTTTAAACCAATGCTGGCTCATCCAGTATCTAAAACAATCAACTGGCAAGATGAAACACATTTTATTCAGCCAAAGCTCGACGGTGTACGATGCATTATTACACGCTACGGAGCTCATAGTAGAAACGGTAAGCAATTCCACAATTGTAAACATATACTAACTGAGCTTAAACCACTTTTTGCTGATAATCCTTTTCTTATCCTCGATGGTGAGCTTTACAATCATAAGTTTAAAAATAATTTTAATAAAATTATATCACTTGTTAAAAAGCAAAAGCCAACACAAGCTGATAAATTTGAGTCAGCAAGTTATTTACAGTTCCATTGCTACGACTTATTTTCTAGTTATCTAAAATTTATTGATCGTACACTTGCTATTACAAATCTTAAAAGCAAATATAAACTTAAGTTCACTCATGAAGTTGATACTAAAGTAGTTTGTAATGATGATAAACTAAACAAATACCACAAACAAAACAAAGCAAACGGCTACGAAGGCTCAATGCTTAGAACAAATAGCTTATATGAACAAAAACGAAGTTACACACTACAAAAAGTAAAAGACTGGTCGGATACTGAAGCAACTATTACAGGTTATGTTGAAGGTAAAGGCAAGTTTGCTAAAGGTCTTGGTAAGTGGCTAGCTCTTGATAAAGACGGTAGAGAAGTTGAAATACCTTGGCCTACACTAACTATTGAAAACAGAAAACAAATGTGGCAAGCAAGAAAAGAATATATCGGTAAGCTATTAACATTTGAATTCTTTGAAAGAACTCCAGCCGGAGCTTACAGATTTCCAAGAGCTAAAACAATTAGAAACTATGAGTAGTTTTTCTATTGCTTTTCTATTTGCATTATCGGCATATGTAGTAGCTTTGCTAGGCGATACACTTAAACTTAAACAAGGATTAGTAATGCTTATGCCTATAATGTTTGCATTTGATGCTGTAACAATTTTTATGATTGCGTCAATTGTTCAAATAAAATTAACAATAGCTGTTGGTGTTATGGCAGGTACTATGCTTAAGGTTATTGTATTTGTAATGTATCAAAAATATAAATAATGAATGAAGATATAATTATATTAGGTCTAGGATTAATGTGGATTCTAATATGTATAATTGGGTTAATAATTAATAAATGAGTTTAGGAAAACTAATAGTAAATAATAAAGTTTATATAATTAATACCGATGTGTCTCATAAAGTACAAGAACAAACTATTAATTCAATACTTAATAGTTATGCTGGTGCTGAATGGGAATGGTTTGATGAAATAACAATTAAAGATGTAATATGAAAAACAAAAAATTAAAATCAACTAGAATAGGCATAAGGTTTGAATTTAAACCTTATTTAATTGGTGACATACCACCAAGTTTTGATAAGCACGACAAAAATAAATGGTTGTGGTATAATAGTAAAGGATTAACTTGGATTCATAAAATGGATTAATATGAGTAAAAAAATATATAAACATTTGCTATACACGAACAAATTCGAAATAGCAACAAAAATTAAAGAATTTAGAAAACCTAAAAAAAGAAATAGAAGATGAAGTGGTATAGCCACCCAACATATAAATTTCATTTAAAAGAAATAGACAGCGGTAAGCTAATAGACCCCGACCATATGCCTTATATACAATGGCCAAGAAGTTTGGCTAATTCATTTGAAAGGTCATGGAACAGGATAGGTATATTAGATTTAAATGATTTATTACAGGAAGGCTATTATTGTTTTTATAGAGCTTGGTTAAAACTTGATTGGAATATGATTAATGCAGCACCAGAAGAAGAACAAACTGGTATTATAATTAATTATATTAAAATTAATATTAAAAACGGCATTAAACGAGCCATAGCTCACGATAGAGATACTATTAGGATTCCTGAGGCATATTATAAGTTAAAGCCTCACGGAGCTGCATATGAAGGTAAATATGATTTAAACTATCAAATGGATATATTCTTAACTAGAACATTTGCATCATTTTTCAATGCGCATTATATGGATGTAGTTGATCAAATATCAAATTATAATAATGATAGATTAAATGAACATTTAAATGATGTTATGAATATATTTTTAACACCTTTTGAAAAAGATATTATATGCATGTTTTATGGTATAGATGAACCATTCGATAGAAAAGTAAGTTTAGCTAGAATAGCTGAAAAATATAACAAATCAATTGTATGGATTAAGAAAACAAAAGCTAAAGCTTTGCAAAAATTAAAACAAATTGAAGTAAAAGAAATAATTGAAAAATTTTTAGAAAAATAGTATACATTACTAGTTTTTTATGTAATATATAATAAGACAATGGAACATAAACATATACTTTACGACATTGAAGATGATGCAATAGATAGAGGTGATACTTCAAATCTATCTGAAGCACTAAGTTATTTTAACATCGATACATCGACAGATGATAAAAAAGATACTGATACACAATTGCATGGCGATGCCCTTTATCATAATTTGTATTATAAAGATAAAAAGTATGCAATTAGACAATTAAAAATGAAAAATAAAAAGTGGCACAAAACAACTAATTATGAATATACGAGAAAAATTAAGTAGAATACAATATGAATTTAAATCCAGAAAGTCTCGTTATAATGCTTTTGGTAAGTATAACTTTAGATCGGCTGAAGATATACTTGAATCATTAAAGCCATTAAATGAAAAGTATGGCGTTTATTTTATAGTTAAAGAAAACTTAACTATGGGAGATTTTCCTATAATACATTCAACAGCTAACATTGTTGATGCTGAATCAGGCGATACAATAGAAGCTACAGCGATAGTTGGTATTGATTTAAATGCTAAAGGACAGCAAATGCCACAGAGATTTGGTAGTGCGTCCTCATATGGTAAAAAATATGCGCTGGGTAATTTATTATTAATTGATGATACTGCAGATGCGGATGCTACAAATGTACACGGACAAGACACATCGTTTAAATCTAAAGTTCAAAATTTAGAAACTAAGATAGCAGCAACTAAAAAACCATTAATTAATAAAGCTAATATAGAACAGGCAAAGAAATTTTTATCTAATGGTGGATTAATGAAGACACTTGAAGATAAATATACAATAACCAGTGAAGCTAGGACTGAGCTTGTAAATGAATAAAGAGGAAATATTAAAGAAACTAAAATCTGATGAACACTATTATGGTGATTATGGTAAACAGTTTCTTTCTAATAGTGACATAAGAGCACTATTAAATAATCCTCTTGATTTTAAGAAGCCTAGTGAACCTTCTACTGCTTTTGCAATAGGTGGTTATTTTCATACGTGTATACTCGAACCTCATAAACTAGATAAGTATAAAATAATTAACGCAACAACAAGGAACACAAAAGTCTACAAAGAACTCTCCGGCGGCGAGATATGTTTGTTAGAGCATGAAGCGGATTCTATTCAGAACATGCGTGAGAGAGTCCTTGAAGTTGAATTATTTAAAGACTTAATACAAGAAGGTAAAGTTGATTATGAGGTTCCGGGTGTCACCGAATTAGAAGGTGTGACATGGAAAGGTAAAGCAGATATTATTAACCATACACAACAACTAATAGTAGATTTAAAAACTACATCATCGATCGATTCATTTCGTTCTAGTGCATATAAATTTAATTATGACAGCCAAGCTTATATATATTCTAAACTGTTTGGCTATGAGCTAGTGTTTATAGTAGTAGATAAAAAAACACATCAATTAGGTTTATATGACTGCAGCAGTGATTTCCTGCAATCAGGACAAAATAAAGTTGCAAGAGCAGCCCAAGCTTATAATGAATTTTTCGGTGATGAGCAATTTGATTTAACACAATTTTATATTTCAAAAACACTTTAATTTAAATTAATTTAATATGGCAAGAACTAAAAAAATGACCTGTGATGTTACAGGTATAACTACAAATACAAAAAACTTTTATTCTAATCAATCGCATGTTAAAGCTGTAGACAACTTAAGAAGAACTACAGGCGCGAACAAAGATCAGCTTAGAAGATTATTCACTCAAATAAATAGTTATTAATGGCAGGTATTGTAAAAGGAAGTATTAATTTATCTGCAATACCTAAAGATAAGATTATTGATGGTAAGAAAGGTAAGTATTTACCTATCACTATAACGGTTAACGATGAGGTTGATCAATTTAATAATCAAGGGCCAATGATTGTTTCTCAATCTAAAGAAGAAAGAGAATCAAAAGTTGATAAAGTTTATTTAGGTAATGTGCAAGTAGTATGGAGTAATGGTTCATTTCCAGATCCACCACCAAGAGATGGTCAACCGGCGATGCAAATGAATACTCCTAAGGAACAAGAACCAGATTTACCATTTTAGTATGATAAATGACATCGAGATTAATGGTTTCGATATAGATATATTTAATCAATATAATCTTAAAGTTGGTGAGCAAGAGGGCGTTTGTCCTCTTTGCTCTGCTGACAGGAAACCTGCTAACCAGAAAAAGAAATGTGCATCTTACGACTGGAAACGTGGTCTTGGAACTTGTCATAATTGTAATAATACATTCCAGCTACATACCTTTAAAAGGAAAAACCCTGATAAAGAATATGTTAAGCCGGAACCTATTACAAATACTAAACTAAGTAATAAAGTTATTCAATGGTTTAAACAGCGTGGTATATCAGAAAGTACTTTAGATAAAATGAAAGTATCTGAAGGATTAGAATATATGCCACAGACAGGACAAAAAGAAAACACAATCCAATTTAATTACTTTATTAATAACGAATTAACAAACATAAAGTATAGAGATGGAAGAAAAAATTTTAAACTTGTTAAAGGGGCAGAAAAAATATTTTATAATATTGATTCTACTCTTAGTCATAGATATGTGGTTATTGTGGAAGGAGAGATTGACGCTTTATCTTTTATTGAAGCTGGGATTGATTCAGTGGTTAGCGTCCCAAACGGAGCTACAATTAATAACACTAACCTTGATTACTTGGACAACTGCATTGATTATTTTGAATCAAAAGAAAAAATCATTCTCGCAGTTGATCAGGATGAGGCAGGAGAAAATCTTAAGCAAGAACTTATTCGAAGACTCGGAGCAGAAGCGTGCTATACGATCGACTTCGGTAATCACAAAGACGCTAATGAATTTCTTATTCACAATGGGAGCGACATGCTTGCTGGCATCATTAATAATGCTAGCCCCGTCCCTCTTGAAAATGTTTTAACATTATCAGATGTAAGTAATGAATTAAAAGAGTTTATTAAAGAAGGTTTCAAACCCGGTTATCAAATCGGGTTAGAGCCTTTTGATAATATATTTTCAACATATACCGGTCAGTTTATTACAGTAACAGGTGTACCTAGTTCAGGTAAATCAGATTTTGTAGATAGAATGATTATAGGTTATTATTTAAAATATGGTTGGAAAACAGCTTTTGCTTCACCAGAAAATAAACCTACGTTTCTACATGGTCATAAGCTTATTCGTAAAATAGGTGGTTGGATGCCAAGAGAAACAGATATAGGTTCTGATAAATGGAATGAAGTAACTGATGTAGTTAACAATAACTTTTTCTTTATAGAAAATGAAAGATATGATTTAGATTCTGTTTTAGAGAAAGGTGCAGAGCTTGTAAAACGTAAAGGTATAAAGTGTTTAGTTATAGACCCTTATAATAAAGTTAAGATGAATGGTGCTAGTAATATGAGTATTACAGATGCTACTATGGAATACTTAACTAGAGTTGAAGCTTTTGCTAAGAAGCATGATGTACTTGTTATTGTTGTAGCTCATCCCACTAAAATGTATAAGAAAGATGATGGTACTATTGACGAACCTAATATGTATAATATTAAAGGTGGTGGTGAATGGTATGATGCATCTTATCACGGATTGCTCGTGCATAGAGATTATGAAAAGCAAACTGTAAAAGTTAAAGTTCTTAAAGTAAAGTTTCAAAACTTAGGTGAGAATCAAGCTGAAGCACATTTTACATGGGATAAAGTAAGCGGTAACTATATACCAATAACACAACAAATAAAAAATGATATGCCATGGGAAGTGGATTAGTAGGCAGAGGAAAAAAGAATGCATATAAAATGCCGTCCTACTCAACTAGTATAGAAGAAGAAACATGGCAAAAACATTGTGTTGATAATAATATAAGAATATCACCTTATGGTATACATCAAGAACCTGGTAAATGGAAAATAGCAATTGCTTTTGGTTTATATAAGAAAGGCGAGACTATAAGTTTTTCACCAAGTGTTTATGATAAACATACTATATGGCCTGAATATTATAAAATGTGTAAATACTATTATGATAAACATACAAGATGAATATAGAGGCTTATTAGCTGGTGTATTATATAGTGGCAAAGCAAAAGAAGATCGAACAGGTACAGGTACTAAATCTGTATTTGGTAGAACAATAAAGCACGATATGTCACTTGGCTTTCCATTATTAACAACTAAAAAAATATATTTTAAACATGCAGTTACGGAACTATTATGGATATTACAAGGTCGTACTGATATTCATTACCTTCAGTCTAATGGTGTTAGTTACTGGGATGCTGATTATAATAGATCAGGTAGAACTGACGGCACGCTTGGTCCTATTTACGGCAAGCAGCTTAGGGACTTTAATGGTATTGATCAGCTTAAACGAATACTCATCCAAATTAAAGAAGAGCCAAGCTCGCGGCGCATTATGGCAAGCTTATGGAATCCCAATGATATGGATGATATGGTGTTACCTCCTTGCCACTATGGTTTTCAAATATATATAAATGATGGAAAAATTAATCTTATGTGGCAACAACGATCAGTTGATGTTTTCCTTGGGTTGCCTTATGATATTGCAATGTATGGTTTATTACTTAAGTTACTTGCTAAAGGGAATGGCTATAAAGAAGGTCAGCTTATTGCTTCCCTTGGTGATTGTCATTTGTATAGCAACCATATCGAGCAAGCTAAACAACAACTTAATAATGATTTTAGGAAACTACCTAATGTTGATATTTCTCTCGGACTTACTGTTGAACAAGGACCACGTGAGTTTATAGTGATACCTACATCAGATATGATTAAAATAAAAAATTATAATCCACACCCACCAATTAAAGCAAAATTAAATACATGATAGAACTAAAAAGCGGTAAGTACAAAATATACCATATACCTGGAGTTAAGATTGGTTGTACAACTAATATTAAAAAACGTGTAGAAAAAGAACAAGGTTATAAACCTGGTGAATACGATATACTATATGAAACAGATGATATAGTAGAGGCTTCAGAAGCTGAAAGAACTTTGCAAGAAGAACTTAAATATAAAAAAGATATTAAATTATATAAAGATTTATTTACTAAAAAAATGAATAAACATAGCTCATCACAAGCAACAACAACATTTAAAATATCGCCTAGTGATATTAATGCTGAATTTTTAAGAAATATAGTATTAAAATTTGCTGAAGATACATTTGAATTAAACAAACAAGAATATATAGATTGGATATTAGCTAATGTACATGCTAGCCAATTTGGGCCAGGTACATGCTACATATATAATAAAGCTTTTATAGAAGCATTTTCTAATAATGATTCATCTTTTAATAAAATAAGAAGCTGGGCTAAACAACGTAACCTTTATCAAAAAGGTGATAGTAAAACACAGTATGTTAAATTAATGGAAGAAGCAGGTGAGCTTGCTCAAGCATTATTAAAACAAGATAAAGATGAAATACAAGATGCTATTGGTGATATGGTAATAGTGCTTGCAAATCTTTCAGAGCTTGAAGGATTTAAAATTGAAGATTGTATTGATTCTTCATTTAATGTTATTTCAAAACGAACAGGTAAAATGGTTAACGGAACATTTGTAAAAGATGAGTAAGATAAACGACAAAATAATTAATCGCGTAATTGAAAAGATTCAAAAACGTGCTGAAGCAGGTTACAAAAAATATGGTGTAGGTTTAGATAAAGATGATCAACCATTAGACGCTTGGCTTAATCATTTACAAGAAGAGCTTATGGATGCTGCTAATTATATTGAAAAAGCTAGAGCTGTATTATTTGAAGAAAACAAAAAGCTAACTAAATATCCTGAATCTAGTTGGACATCAGATAACACAGGTAAAGATTGGGATATTACATATTAGCATGAGAAGACGTAAAAGTAAAAAGCGAGGCCCTGTACAGGCTAAAAAAATATCATATGATGGTATTAATTTTGCTTCGGGTCTTGAAAGATACACTTATATAGCTTTAAAAAAAAATAAATTGTTTGAAGGATATGAAAATGAAACTTTTCAATTAATAAATACATTTGAATTTCCTAATACAAGTTATGAAAAACAAGCTAATGGTAAAGGCGAATATATAAATAGAGGAATTAAAAAAATATTAGGTATAAAATATACACCAGATTTTATTGGTAAAGATTATATTATAGAATGCAAAGGCAGACCAAATGAATCTTTCCCATTAAGATGGAAACTTTTTAAATTATGGCTCACGAAAAACAATATTGGAAAGATACTTTACAAGCCTCAAAATCAGAAAGAAGTAGATCTGACGATAAATTTGATCAAAGAATCAAGAAGAAGAAAGAGGCAGAGATAATGTATAGACGAAGAAAGATAGATAAGGAAATTAAAAAATTAATAAAAAGAAATCCTATAAAGTATAAAGATATATTAAAGATACATGAACAACACGGAATTTAAAGACACAGAAATACCTTCACTTCGACATCATTATATCGAAAGAATAAAGTTTCATATGAAAATGTTAAATTATTATTTTAATGAAAATAGCAGGTTGGGAAATTAGTTTAGGATTATATCCAGGCGTCTTAGTAGGTATACGAAGTTATCCTGAGGAAACATTTATAGAACATGTATTATATGTACCTTTTGTAGAAATATGTTTAACAATACATTATGAATAAAGAAAAGCTAAAAGAATACGTTTTAAAAAAATACAAAAAAACTTTTTCTAAAAAGAAAGTAATAAGAGATCAACACGGTAATATAACTAGAAGAGTAATTGAAACTATTGATCCAATTATTACTATTAAAGAAACACATATTGAAGTTAAAAACAATAAGGACGCAAGCCCTATAATACTTAGTAAAGATGTACAAACAATTATATGAAATGTTATTAAAATCTGCTGAAGCAGATAAAGCAAAAGCAATGCTTAGTTTAGATTTGTTAAGCAATAAAGCTGCAGGTATAGGTGATCATTCAACTGATGATTATTATAAAAACGCAGAGCAAGCATTACAAATGTTAGTTGATGCAGATGATAGAATAAATACTTTAACAAATTATTTTTTAAAAAATGAAGGAAGCTAAGCTAATAGAAATGCGTAATAAAATAGAAGTGCTAGGCAACTCTATGAATAGGATAGTACAAGAGTTACATAACTTAAAAGATTTATCTGTAGGTACAATGATGCTTACAAAAAAATTACCTGGTTATGCTGAAGCTCTTGAAGAACTTAAGAAAGAAAATACAAAAGAACCTGAAAAAGAAGAAAAAAAGTAATGGGATTATTTGACGAAAGAATACCTTATAAACCTTTTGAATATCCTGAATATTATACAGAAGGTTGGCTAAAACAAGCACAAGCTTTTTGGTTACATACTGAAATACCAATGTCAAGCGATGTTAAAGACTGGAATGAAAAATTAACTAAATCAGAAAAAAATTTAGTTGGCAACATACTTTTAGGATTTGCACAAACAGAATGTGCGGTATCAGATTATTGGACACAGAAGGTTGTAGGTTGGTTTCCTAAACATGAAATACAACAAATGGCAATGATGTTTGGTTCACAAGAAACAATTCATGCTGTTGCTTATTCTTATTTAAATGAAACGCTAGGGCTTGAAAACTTTGAAGCATTTTTACACGAGCCAGCAACTGCTGAAAGATTTGAAAATCTTGTAAGTTATACAGGTAAAAATCCAGTTGGTATAGGTAAGTCTCTTGCTGTGTTTTCTGCATTTGCAGAGGGTGTTAGTCTTTATTCCGCTTTCGCTGTGTTATATAGTTTTCAGTTGCGTAATTTGCTAAAAGGAATTGGTCAACAAATGAAATGGAGTGTAAGAGATGAATCGCTGCATTCTAAAATGGGATGTCAGTTATTTAGACATATGTGTAAAGAAATTAAAGGATTACAAGATGACTGTTATGAACACGTTATTAAAGCAGCAAAAACAATGCTTAAAGCAGAAGAAAGATATATTGACAAAATGTTTGAACAAGGGGATATTGAAAACCTCAAAGCATATGACCTTAAACAATTTATCAGGAAACGTCTTAACGAAAAAATTGTTGAACTCGGTTACTCAAACAGCGGGAAGTACTTTGAATATGACGAAGTTGGAGCGAGCAGTTTGGACTGGTTCTACCATCTTACCGGCGGGCACACTCATACTGATTTCTTTTCTATTAGGCCGACTGATTATTCGAAAGCTAATGAAGGGGAAGACTTTGAAGATATTTGGTAAATAAACTTTTAAACAATAATTAATTATGAAAAAAATTTTAATATTATTTTTAGCTATAGGATTTTATAGCAATGCACAACTTAACGATCAATTATTTTATAATTATAACCAAGATTATAATAATAATATTCATTATATGAACACTATGCAAGACCAATTATATATTATATCTACAAATCCTATATATAATTATGATTATAATTTATTATATACTTATCCAAATAATAGTACAACTATAATATATAGACGTACTAATAGATGTAATTGGTGAGAGTTTGTAATGTCTGTAAGAAAAAGAAAAAAGACCATAAGTTTAAACATCTAGGCAAGAAAACATGTATAAGCTGTGAGTTTAGATGGAAGCGTTCTTTCGTGAGATTATTGGTTCAAGATAGAAGACTTACAGCAAAAGAAAGAATTGCAAATAGATTAGGATATATGGGCACAGCGTTTATTATGATGTCACCCTATTTATTAGCACAAGGTAATATAGGTATTACAACCTATATTATAGGGGGTATGCTATCTATACCACAAGTGTGGGTTGCAAAACAATGGAACTTAGTATTAGTAAATTTAAACGTGTCAATAGGATATTTAATATATTATTTAAATGTGGAATAGTAATTGGAAAAAAAATAAAGATTACCCTGTGTGGGGTGATACAGATATATATAAGAAAACAATATCAGGTGGATATTTAATTAATGGTGAATCACCACGTGATGCATATATGCGTGTTGCTAAAACAGTAGCAAAGCGTTTATATAAGCCAGAACTAGCTGATAAGTTTTTTGATTATATATGGAAAGGGTGGTTGTGTTTAGCATCACCTGTATTGTCTAACACAGGTTCAGATAGAGGTTTACCTATAAGTTGTTTTGGAATTGATGTTTCAGATAGTATACAAGACATAGGTAATAAAAATTTAGAAATGATGTTGCTTGCAAAACACGGCGGGGGTGTAGGTATCGGAGTTAATATGATTCGTCCCGCTGGTGCTAAAATTACAGGTAATGGAACTTCAGATGGCGTTGTCCCTTTTTGCAAAATATACGACTCAACTATATTGGCGACCAACCAAGGTTCCGTTAGAAGAGGAGCTGCAAGCGTTAATATCAATATTGAACACGATGATTTCCTCGAATGGTTGGAAATTAGAGAACCTAAAGGAGATGTCAATAGACAATCTCTTAACCTGCAGCAGTGTGCTGTCGTTGGCGATAAGTTTATGCGAAAGCTTGAGCTTGGAGACGAAGAAGCAAGAATTAGATGGTCCAAACTTATCCAAAAACGTAAAGCAACTGGAGAACCATATATCTTGTTTAAAGGAAATACAAACAAAGCTAATCCAGCAGCATATAAGAAAAACAGTTTAAAAGTACATATGACTAATATATGTAGTGAGATTGTACTGCATACGGATGAATCACATAGTTTTGTTTGTTGTTTATCTTCACTTAATTTAGATAAATACGATGAATGGAAGAATACAAATTTAATTTACGACGCGACATGGTTCCTGGACGGTGTGCTAGAAGAATTTATTCAGAGAGCAAAGAATATGAAGGGATTCGAGAACTCTGTACGCAGTGCGGAAAAAGGCAGGGCACTTGGACTTGGTGTCCTTGGATGGCACAGCCTGCTACAAAAAAGAGGAATAGCTTTCGAAAGTTTATTAGCACAATTCAAAACGCGAGAAATATTTTCAAAAATAAAAATAGAAACTGAAAGAGCTTCAAGAGAACTTGCTGAAATATATGGTGAACCCTTATGGTGTGTTGGTACAGGATTTAGAAATACACACTTAAGATCTATTGCACCAACTGTTAGTAATTCAAAACTATCAGGAAATGTTTCAGCCGGTATTGAACCATGGGCTGCTAATATATTTACAGAGCAATCTGCTAAAGGAACATTTATTAGAAAAAATAACGAACTTAAAAAAATACTTAAAAAACTTGGGATTGATAACAAAGATACATGGGATAAGATACTTGCCGATGGTGGATCCATTCAAACACTCGATGCACTCAACGGATGGTATTATGACGAAAGAGGAAGACTTAATAAAGAAGACGGAGAGCCAGTCAAAAACGTATTTAAAACATTTAAAGAAATAAACCAACTAGAATTAGTTAGACAAGCAGGTATAAGACAAGATTATATTGATCAATCAGTATCACTTAATTTAGCTTTTCCTTCTGAGGCTACACCTAGATGGATTAATACGGTACATATGGACGCATGGAAACATGGAATAAAGACCTTATATTATATGAGGACAGAGTCTGTATTGAGAGGAGATATAGCAGCAGCAGCTATGGATCCTAATTGTTTAAGCTGCGATGGTTAATATAAAATAATAATATGGCGAAAAGATTTACCTTTGCTGATGCAAAAGCAAAAATAAAAGACTTAGAAAATAAACTAGAGTCTTTAAATTTAAATACAGAAGATAATATTTATTCTTCTAAAGAGAATAACATTATAAAACTATATAAAGTTTGGGCTATACTTGGTCCGGTCTTTGGTATAATAGTTGGACTATTGTTCTTCTAAAATAATAAAGGGATGCTACTTAATTGTAACATCCCTTTTTTTTATGCATATAAAAACTTTCTAGTTTTCTCTGCTTTGTACGCCCTCTTTTCCCAAGGCAAATCTGGGTGACCCTCTATATAGGATTTCCCGTTATATACTATATTACCATTTACTCTTTTATATTTTTTATCTTTATAATAAACAAAGTTATCATCATAGTTTAACTTGTATTTTTTATTTTTCATATCAAGCAAATGTTGCTTCTCGTGTTGAATAGTTTTCTTTTTTTCTTCAGGTGACAAGTCAGATGCTAACTCAATAGTACCATCGTTATTTGCAACACCCGCAACACCAGGTTTTAATTTTTTAAACGAAGAATCTATAGTATCAAAGTCAACATCATCAAAGTTAATATCATCAAAGTTAACATCAAAATTAAATAAATCTTTACTTGCTTTTGTATCAACACCTAAGTCCCATTCATTCCATCCTAAAACTAACCATATTTTTTGCCAAGTTTCAAGCTCTTCGTTTTTAATAGCAGCTAAATGTCTAGCTTTACGAATAACCCTATCTAAAGGAACACCTGCAAAAGATGCAACCTCTCCAGACATAGTTAATGCTTCACTATCCAAAGATGGTGTTACTAAATCATCTTCTTCTATTTTATTAAATGCTCTATAAGCCGATGATAAATCCCTAAGCTTAGAGTTTATAGGTGGAGATATACTTGTAGCTGTTATTGCAAACACATTTGCATCGGGTCTTTTTTTACCGGTCTGTTGCAAATAACCTTCTTTTAATAAAGAATAAAGTGTAGCAGAAACAGCACCCGGGTTACCTAAAGATTTAGCAAAAGAAGTTAAACCTCTTTCTATAGACATTAAATATTTTTTACTTTTTAATTCTTTAATTTCTTCATCTTCATCATCACCAAAAGCAAGTGCAGCTAATCCTGATTGTAATGCATTAAACATTACAGCTTGTACAGCACCATAATATAATATAGTGCCAAGATCACTTTGTACTCTACCCTCAGCCGCTGATCTACCAGATGTTATATCTTGTAATCTTCTTTTAACAATTCTAGCATACTGAAAAGGTGTATTAGCAAAAGCATATACAATTCTACCAAGTGACGATGCTTGTATTTCAGATATTTTAGAAGGATCCGCAGATTGTTGTGAATTTTCAGCTTCTCTTCGCCAATCATTCATTGCTTGTTCTTCTGCTTGTTTTACCTCCATCCCATTTTTAACTAAAGAATTAACTCTATTTCTATAAAACGCAGCACCTCCTAAAGCAATAGCAAAACTATCTGCATATCTAGTTGGTAAAAATCCATTCTTTAATAATTTATTTAATCCCTTTGGATCTCCTTCTGCAATTTCATCTGCTAATACATCAAACTTAGCACCATCTCTTCTGTTTCTTAAATAATCACTATTCCATAATTTTTTATAATCTTCATTAAACTGCTTTGTATTTGCATACGCAGCAGCTGCTTTAAATATATTATTATCTTTTAATCCTATAAAATTTAGTGATGATATGGTTTGTAGCAAAGCTGATCTACTGTTAAAGAACATAGTCGTCCCCACGGCTCTATTAATCCAGTTTAGCCACACATTGGACTGTGCGTCTGTACTTACCCTATTACGACCAGATTTCATCCTTCTAAGAGTGTTTTTTAACGCTTGTTTAAAGTTGTTTCCAAACTGATCACCAATAAGATCCATAGTGGTATCATTAAATATTGAATCTACATTTTCAGAAAAGGTTGTTAAAGCTCTATCTCTTGCTCCACTATTTATAGCATCAAATATTTCTTTAGCTAAAGTTTTATTTTGCCATCCATCTTTTATATCTATAGGGAAACTTTCTTCAATAGCCTCGGCTAAATCTAAAAGGTTTTGATCACTTTCAACAGTATGAATTAAAGCGTCCATATGCTTTTGTTTTGCAATAGTAACATTATCACCACGCTGGATAGCATTATAAATTTTTATAGCATCACCTAATGTATATGGTGTACCTTCAACTTTTTCATTAAATTTATAACCCTTAGACATTTTTTCCCAAGCTTTACTTTTGTTTAATATTTCAGTATCAAGCGCAGCAATTCCATCAGAATAAGGTTTTAATAAAGTTTCTTCTAAAAATTTACGAGCTTCAATACCATCTTTGCCTTTTGGTAAAAATGTGTATAGCAAACCTTTAAAGTCTTCAGCGTTTGGTGGTATAAACCATCTAGATGTTTTTGCACCTTCACCAGCAGCTTTATAAATCATTCTTCTAAATTTATTTTGAAGATCTGATTTATTTTCTTCTTTAATTTTATCTTCTTCTAATTTTTTTACACTTTCTTCAGCTATTTTATCTGCTTTTAATACGTCTTGTTTTGCTATAATAAGAGTTTTAGATTTACCAATTTCAGTTTCTTTAGTATTTTTTATTATTAATTTAACAAAATCTCCAAATTCCATTATACTTTCAACCTCGGAATAAGCATCAACAATGGCTTTTGACAAATCTTTATTGTCTCTATAAGATAACTTAATTTTATTAAAAGCTCTTAATATAGGATTCTTTTTATCTTTAATCATCTGACTTTGATTTGCTTCTGTTTTAGCAAACCAACTTTTTCCTTCAGATTTATTTTTTAATCTATCAAAATTTGCAGCAGGATTACCTTCTACAATATCTTTAACAGTTAATTTGATAACTTCTTCAATTGTTAAATCTGAAAAGTTTTTAATAGTAGGATCAAAACCTAAAAATTCTCTAACATAATTAAAAAATTTATCTATTAAAGATATAGCTTCTGTGTCATTTTTAAATAATTGATAAAGGGATGCACCTTCTTCTCCTAATATAAAAGCTATTACCTCATTTTTATAATTAAACGAGTCAGGTCCCATCTCATTATATTTACCAGGACCTGGTTCTTTCATTCTTGCAACAGCCTCTTCATATCTAGGATGAGTTTTTATTTTTTCATATATTGCATTAAATAATTCAGGGTCTTTACTATTAACTAAATCAGCCCATTCATGAGTAAATTCATGCATAACAGTATCCAATGTAGCTTTTTCACTACTAATATATATAACATCAGGATCTCTAAATCCTTTTGTTTTTTCAATTGCTTCCCTTGCTGCTTTTTCACTAGGAAATCTATTAGGAAAATTAGCTGCTAAATATTTAATAACATCCTCCTTGTTGGTCATTATAATTTTATCAGGATAAGCTAAACTAAGTATGTCAGTGAGAGCTTCTACTGCTTCATTATTTGATAAAGGAATATCTTCTTTGTTATCTTGTTGAAATTGCTGTGTTACGCCTTGTAATATTCTTTCTATAGGCTTTTCCGTTAGAATTGCATCTTTAATTTTATCATTTAATGCTTCTACAGTAATATTATCTTTAATTAAAACTAATTTATTTGCAGGAATAACTTGTAAAAGTCTATGTAATCCAGAATTTTTTCCAATAACATCACCCTCTACAATACTAGCTCCTAATTTAGCTGTATCTAGATCCTGGTCATGTTTAAATGAAATTAAATATTGCCCTGCATCCTTATACATTCGACCTAAAAGAGAATCTATATTTTTAGATTCCAGCATAGATGTAGCTTGCAAAAGTTTAGCAGCAAATGAACTAACAGGAGGAGAGTGTTCTTCTCTTGTTCTACGTTTAGAATTACCTTTATAATCTTCAGCAAACTTACCTTCCCCAAATTCTAATATACCTTTTTCGTAACCTTTAAATTCATATGATGTTTTTAATAGCCCATCAGTACCTTTATATGCTGTTTTTATTCCTAATGACATTACCCATGGGTTTGCGCCTTGTTGTGTAGCGTCAGCCATATCTTTAACCATTTGTATAACAATATCTTGATTTGCTTTTACATTTGGGGCATAGTTATTTACCAATTTTTTTAATATAGGATAGTTTATAATATTATTTGATATTACATTATTTAATTTACCAAATAAATTTAATTTTCCTTTTTTAGAAATTTGATCTTTAGTATAATTTTCTTTAGCTAACTTTAAATGACTTTTATATAAAGGATCTACAGTACCATAATATAAGCTGCCTCTTGCAGGTTTAAATTTTCCTTCAAGCTCAGGGTTTTTAGTATCAACATCAAACGATAAATATTGTTTTCCATTAGACTCTTCAGACCCCTCAACAGCATCTTTCATTTCATAATACTTTTTAGGTTTAGCTTTATCATTACCTAATTTAGCAGCTTTTTTATTAGGATAAAATTTACCATTTGCACCTTTATAAACAACTTTTGCTCCAAACTGTCCCATTTTTTGTAATACGGCAGGAGATACAAAGCCATTAGTAATATTTTTTACCCATTCTTCATATATTTCTAATAAATCGTTTTCATTATTAGGGTCTAATTCTTTTGTATTTTCATTTCCAAAATTTTCTTGTAAATTTTTAACAACTGTATTTCTAATAAGCTTATTAATATTTTTTTCTACTTCAGCATCTTGTACTTCTGTAGCTTCTTTTCCAATAATTTCACTAGGTTCAGCAAGCGCAATAGAAACTTTATAAAGTGTTTCAATAAAAGAATTACTATTAAAATCTTTTGTTGGATTAATTTGTTGGAATTGAGGTAAATCTTCAGCAAATTGTTCTCTAAACGAAGCGCGAGCGTCTATACCCAACTGTTTTATAATAGCATTAACTAATGCTATTTTACGATCACCTTTAGTACTCGCAGGTTGAGTAGGCATAATATCTTTACCCTCATAATAATCTAAAAAATCTTGGTCAGAAGGCGGTATTTTTGACCATGTACTTAAAATTTTATCATTAGACTTTTGAGTATTAATATTTGATACTACCGCTAACTTTAATGCAGGTAAATTATTTTTTAAAAATTCAGTAAACTTTTTTTGAGTTTTAGTATTTTTACCCGTAAATTCTTTTATTTTTTTATCGTATTTACCTTTTAGTATTTTATTAAATGCGTCTGTTAAAGCTTTTCTTTGTTTTTTCTGCGTAACATTACCTATTGTTTCTAATACATTTCTAGCTTTTTGGTATGCTATTTCTGTTGTACTTTCTAAATCTGCTAATATAGGATTTAGCCCAAGCTTATCATGTAAATATCTTCTATCTAAATTTATAGCATCCTCTGTGGCATAATAATTTTTAAATTGCTCACTATCCACGTTTGCTTCTATTTCTTGCTTTACATAGTTTTTTACTATTCTATTAGCTCTTACTCTTATTCCAGATCTAGGGTTTTGAATATAAGCAGCTAAAGGAACACCTGTTGTAGAATCATAAGTTTTAAGTAATCCTCTTATTCCTTCTTTATCACTTTTAAGACCAGATATAAAATCATCTATAGTGCCTATTCTTTTTTCTTTTGGTATTTTAGACCACATAGAATTAGCTATAGTATTTATAATACCTGCTTGATATTCAGAAACTTCAGCCCATGCATTAACTCCATTTTTTTCATAAGCTTTTTGAGTTTTTTCTGATAAATCAATATTTTTTTGTTTAACAGGACCATCTTCTTTAGCCATATCAATAGAATCCGGATTGTTTACTTGGTTTAATTGTTCTACTTTAGCTAAAGCTATTTGTTCTTGTGCAGATTGTTTTGCTAAATCTGAAGAACTAGGATCATTTAAAATAGATTGATATAATGATACTTTATCATTTATATTCATTAAATTAAGAGTTTCTTCTTCACTTAATTGATCTATTTGAAAATTTAATTGTTCATTAAGTTGTTTTTTCTTTTCTTTTAATTCTTCTAATTTTAATTCAAAAGCTTTAGCTGCAATAGGACCATCTGTTTCTTTAACTTTTTGTAGCTCTATTTGTAATTTTGAAATTTCTTTATCTAATCTATTTTCTACATCTTTAACTACTTCAGGCTTAACTTTACCTTTTAATGCTTCTTTATTTTCTTTAATTATTTTTTTTCTTCTTTTCTGTATTTTTTCATTTATTGCAGAGTCATCAGTATTTGCTTTTACTCCTACAAAATCTTTATCTTTAGAGTTCTCAATTATATTATTTACTTTTGCTTTTGTGGTTTTATCTCCATTAACAATATATTGATTTTTATTTTTAATTTGTTCAAAAGTAGCTTCCGCTGCAGTAATTGGAGCACCTATTGTTCCAATAACGGATTCCATACCAATTTCTTTTAAACTTTCTGTAGTTGTAATATCTCTACCCATAACAGATAATGCCCCAGCTTCTCCAAGCCCTCCAACTAAAGCTTCAGATCCTATAGAACCAACTGTTTTAACAGCTGCTTTACCAATTTTATTACCTACTAATCCTACAGCTTTTGAAACAGCTTTACCTCCTAGTTTACCGCCAAAATATTCAGCACCGGCAATAGTTACACCTGCACCAGTACCTTTTAATTGTATTTCACGTATAGCTTCTGGATCATTTTTAAGTTTTTGCCAGTCAGCGTCGTTGTTCCAATCAAGACCGTTTTCTTCAAAATACTCCCTAGCTAATTCTGTCATTCTTGAAGCACTTTCTAAAGCAAGCATAGAACCAGACATAAGGCCTCTAACTCCTCCAAAAGCAGTACCAATGGGACCACCGGCAGAACCTATTCCTGCACCTACTGCAGTTGTACCTGCAACTACCATAGGGGCTTCTGTGCCAGCTTTTCCAGCTGCAACCATTGACTGTAACATATATTGAGCAGCACCCATTTTATTGCTAGTTAATTCTCTAAAATAAGCTGCTATAGGATTTTCCCCTTTTTTAATTCTTTGGTCAACGGCTTTTTCATATGCTATTCCTTCTTCTGTCATACCAGATTCCTGTGCAACTTTATCAGCCTCTCTAAATGCCTGTATTGTTTCAGGAGAAAAATCACCAGCAAGGTTGTTACCATAAAAAACATCGAATGCTTCATCGGTAGAGCCACCCTGCGCTAAGCCCTTTTCCAAAGGATCAAAAATTAATGCTTGAAAAAATCCTCTTTCTTCATCTGGATGAGTATAAGGTTTATCATTTGTATTTAATGATAATTTACCGGGATTTCTTCTTTCCCATTCTGCAATTACCATATTCATAGTTTCTTGCGATTCGCCATTAGCAAGCATATTATCAATAATACTATTTAATTCTTCCATGTATTAATTTAATTATTTTTTTGATACTATATATTGATTAAAAACATCTTCTCTAGATCTGTTACTAGCAACATTATTATCAAATGTTAAAAAACCTGTATAACCTAGTATTTGTTCCTTAATTTGTGCAGGTGATCTATTTTCAAAATCAAATTTACTGCCTGGAACAGACTTACCTGTTTTTATATTTATAACACCATAATTGCCTTTATCATCTTTTACTATATTAAGATTATTGTTACTTAAATATTTATTATAAGAAAGAATATTATTTGTATTAGGCATAGGGAATTGATTCCAGCTAGCTATAAATTGAGCTCTTTCTCTTTCTTTTTGCGAAGACCTACCGCTTGATTTACTTCCTGTAGTTCTTGCAGTAGTAAATGTTTGTGGATTATAAACATCTTTAATAAAAAGATTGTAAAATTCAGATGCTAAATCTTTGTATAATAATTTTTCGTTTTCTTTTATTTCACTATTATCCACAATACCATCACCATTTATATCTCTTCCTATAGCATTTTGATATGCATTAAAATCCATATTTGAAACTTGCGTTGCTAAAGATCTAGCCGTGTCTGGATTAGTATTAAACATTTGTACAAGTTTATTTTCTGCAAGATTTCTAATAAAGCTTGTTTTATCCTCGGTAGAATCATCAGTATATTGAGCTAACCCAAACCCTTGAGCTGTTCTAACTTCTGATTTTTGAGTAAGCATATCTTTTAAAACATCAGTAGCAATTTTCCCTGCATCTGCTTTTTCAGTTAATTGAAATTTAGCATTACCATTTGCAACTTGTGAAACAGAAACCTTAAAGTCTTGTCCACCTATTGTTTTACCTACAAAATAATCCGCACCATCTATTTGTTTTATACCTATACTTTCAGGTGCTTTTTCTAATGTTTCATAAAAATCCATCATTTTAGTGTCACTAGCATCGGGATCAATCTTATCTTTATTTTCTATGTAGGTTTTACTAGCCCCATTAAATACCTTAATGCTAGCTGAAATATTTCCAACTCTTGCTTGTAATCTATCTTTTAACTGTTCATATTCTAGCTTACTCATATCTCCTTTAATAGCGTAAGAATTGAACGCGTCAGCTAATTGTTTTTTAGAATCTAATCCTATTTGTAATAAATCATTTCTTTGATTAGAAGTTGAATAATCACTTGGCGCTGGAACATCTAAACTGCCTATTTCTTTTTCTAAATCAGAATCAAATGAAGCCTTAACAGCTCTATTGTAATTCATAGCATCAACTCTTAAATTATAGCCTTCAGCCGCAGCTGATCCTAAACCTTGTTGTGCATATTTAGGCATAACAGCTCTTCTTAAATATTTATAAGACACATTGTCTGTTTTATGAAAAGGGCTTGTTAACACATGTGCTATTCTTTGAAACCTTGTGTCTTTTTCTCCTTTTTTATCATAAACAGAATTTTTTATTATTTTTAATATTTCTGGCTTAAGTCGTTTACTAGAAGAGTCTATAGTATATGTAGTTTGAGGTGCATCTTCTAATGTAAAAGTGTTATTATTATCATTTTGGGTATTAAAAAAGTTTCCAACATTATCAACCATCCCTCTCAAACCTAAATAGTCTAGAGTGCCAAATTTTTTACTTCCTTTATTTTTATTTGGATCTGGATCTGTATCTGTATTTAAATCTGGATTATTTTCTTCACCTTTACCCATAAGTGATAATGGGTCAAAGTTAGGATCTTTTTTCCAAGCTGCAACATGTACAGGATTATTAACATTAAACTCTTCTCCTTTATTAAGATTTTTACTTGCCCATAACCTTACTTTTTCTCTAGCTGCTTTTTGTTCTTTAGACATTCCTTCTTGCTGGTTTGTATAAAACTGCATTCCAGATATGCCTTGTGCTTTACCAAGTTTTGTATATGTTGCCTGAGCTGTAGATGACATATTGTTATATGCTGTTTTATAATCTGGCAAAACACCACCGCCTACTTTATTTTTATCTTCATTATTTAAAGGCAAACCTACACCTAGCCCATCAAATGTTTTTGCAGAACCAGGAATATTGGGGTTAACTTTTATTTCTGCAGGTTTAAAATCAGGAAATTTTACCTCCTCTTCTTTTATAGGTTCTTTTTTTTCATCATCGGCATTAATTTCAGCAAATTTATTTGCGTCTTCTTGTGATATAAGAGCACCTAATTGAACAATAGCTTGTCCTGTAAAATCCACAGGAGCACCTACAAAAGCTAAAGCTTTATAATCTTCATAATTAGTTATACCTTGCCCTAAAGCAAAAAGCGGACTTGTGTTTTTATTCTTCATATTTATATTATATTATTATTTAGAGCCCCCAAATAAACCTTTTATACCGCTAGCAATACCACCTAATCCTCCAACAGCTTCATACGCGCTGCCTATTCCACCAGTTAAAGCAGCTGTATTTTGTCGAGCAGCTGCTTCAGCTCCAGCTAGTTGGTATCTGCTTCTATTTGCATCTTGTTGTAATTTACTAAACTGTCTTAGTTGCATATCATCAGCAGCGGTAGAATCTTGATACTGTAACTGCATACCCGCTTGTGCAGCGGCTAAATCTATAGCTTGTTGTCTTTTAGCAGCTTCTCCTTGTACTAACCCTTGGTTTTTTGTAACACTATCTAAAATAGCTTGGGCTGCACCTCCTCCTCCAACACCTGATTGTACTAAAGCATCTAAAGCTTGTGCACTGCTTCTATCTATACCTTGCATTTGAGCATCATATGATGTTCTATCAATAGTAACATCTTCAAGTAAATTTTGATTATCTCTAAATTGATTTGTAAATTCAAAACCTCTAAGATTTTGATTATCTTGCCTTACTTGAGCTTGAGCTCCTCTAAAGTTATCCATTATTTCCCCCCTAGCTCGTGATGCCCCAAAAATTTGCATTGCTGGGCCAACTAAAGCCCCTAAACCTATTGCCATTATTATTATTTTTAAGTTTGACTAATATAATATTCACTTCCAACTGCTGCAAGTTCACAAACAGAAGTTGATGTATTTTTAAATCTTGCTTTTAAGAAAAAGCCTTTTGTACCGGATATGTCTTGTGTATTTGATCCGTCTTGAATTAGTGGAAAAAATCCATCTGCTCCAATAGAACTACCTGGTTGTACAATATATACAGGTTGTGTACCTACTATTGACCCGTGATACTTTCCTTCTTTTAAAAACCAACCGTCAAAATTAGATTCTTCCGAATCTAGCAGTCTAACATTGGTTATACTATAAGTTGAATCTTGTTCACCTATTATTTCTGATACCGTCCATCCTGTTGTACCTTCATAATTTAATGCAAGCCAATCTGAAACAAAAGAAGGATTATCATTAAATATTATTTGTACTTCTGAATTTCCAGCTACACCATAAAAATTATTTCTATTAGCAGTATTAGAATGATGTAAATAAACTTTGCCGTTTTTAAATGTATAAAATCTATTATTTATACTTACTCCTGTTTCAGGAATAAACGAATATCTACTTGTCCACCCTTGTGAATTTAAACTATATGCTAAAGTGATGTTAGACGTTTCATTTGGTATACTTTCGGAGCCAATAGAAGCGTCCGTTTGGTCATACCCTTGTAATGATACTACATATATTTTTTTCTGCCCATCGTAAGCACCTATGATATTAGTAGCTGTTCTTAACCTATCCCTAAAAAAGTTTGACATGCCCTTAGAACTAATAGGAAACATTTGTCCATTAATAGGTGTTAATTGTACAATACTACCTCTTTTTGCATCTGAAAAATAAACATTATTTCTAAAATATATAAACGATTCAGGATGTGTACTTATACCATAATTACCTTGGTATGCTATTGCTTGACCTAAAACTAGTTTAGTAGCAGTAACGTTTACACCCTCGTCGGCATTAAACAATGCATCTTTATCCGCTAACACTTTAAATACTTTATCTTCAGTAAGTGTTAATAAATTTGTATCTAACGCATAAAGTTTTTGTATTCCACCATAATTAGGTTCTAATTCTTTAGTAATCCCATCTATATCAGAAAAATTATTTAATAAGTTTATACCCGTTCTTGAATTATATAAACCAGAAAATATTAAACCAGCCTTTCTTCTTTCTTCTGCATAAAAAGGTTCAGGTGTATTTACTCTTATTCCTTTAACTAATGTAGTTGCGTTAAATTTATCTAATATAGTTACAGATTCTCTATATATTTCATTTGTAGAACCACCTACTGTTGCAATACAATTGCTCCATGGTATTTGATTTACTTTTCCATGTTCATTAGAATTATCATCCTCAGATATTAAAAATGTATCTGAGCCTTCCCAGTATATATCTAAATTAGATTCATCCGCGGGTTCTGTTTCAAAATCTATTAATTGTAAATTTTTAATATTACCTTCGTCATCAAATGTTGTTTGCCCAATAGGAATATTAAATATCCTATTATTTGGATCTAAAGGATCCATATCTGGTAATTTTTTTGGTATTTTAACAAAGAAAGATCCTTTTAATTTTTTAGCACCCTCTTCAGTTAAACCTCTTTTATAAAAAATTACAGATTGCTTAACATTAGTATCGTTAGGGTCTAAATCAAAAGATCCCCCGGCTATACCAGAAGCTAAAGTACTTCCAAGACCTAATGTAGAAACAACTTGATCGTCGTCATTTATTTGATTTGATGTAACTATTTTTATTGTTGTTCTTTGTTTATCACTAGTTCCTTTACCAAAAATTATAGTGTCTACTAATACTTTTTTAGATTCTCCAATAACGCTATTTGTTGATATTTGTTTTGATTCTAATTTTACAGCTAATCTTTCTGCAAAACTTGTACAATCAATAGAAATTTCTGCCGTACCAGTTCCTGAATCATCTAATTCAAAAAGAGCACTAGATGCAATACCTTGCGCGGTAAAATAAGTATTTAATGCAGATAAACCTCCTATTGTTGCAAAATCAGTATTATCAGCAGTTCTAATAAAAATATCTTGTGTAGTACTTGAGATGCCGTTTGCAGTAGATGATCCAAAACCTGAAACAATATTGGCCACTCCATCCGTTATTCTAAAAAATGATGAACTAAATCTTTCTACTATTTGTGCTTTAACAATATCAGGTGCTTCGTTTTCTATAGCTAACACAGGCAATCTTGATACCTTATTCATAACTATACCGCCTGTACTATTTTTTCTATGTGTTTCTCTTTTTAATAAAAGAAAAGAATCTTCTGTAATTTTACTTCTATCTTTAGAATCAAATTGTACATAACAATTTACATTTTCATCACCTTCACCATCAGAATATGAATGAAATGCTGTTAAATTAAATGCGGTATTAGAAATATCTTTTACAAAATATCTATAATACTTGGCCCAAGAGGGCGCTTCGGATTTAATACATGCTTTTAAACATATTCTTGAGTCATATGTATAATCTGTTTTTATTAAAGAACTACCCCCATAATCAGAATTAGGTATTTTTTGTGTTAATAATCCACCTTGCCTACCAAAAGGATCAATATACATTACTGCAATTTCATAAGATCTATTTGTTTTTACAGAAGGGCCTGATACAGGTGTTGATTTATAACCTATTTCAGGTTCTATAATTAAACCATTACCACCTAAATCATTTTTACCCTGATCAAATTTTTGTAAATAATTACCATATATTATTCTATTTGCCGTAAACTCCTGCGCTTTAGCTTTTCTAGGTACATTATCAAAATGTCTTGTTAATTGGTTAGCAGGTAAAGCCGCACCAAATGATCTTCTATTTATAATTATATCACTAAGAGCAGTTTTACCTCTATCTTCTACATCAATTTCAATAGTTTTTAAAACATATATAGTTGAACTTATTGATTCTGTATATAATATATCTACAGCTACTACATCTTCTCTACCAATAGGTATATTAGTAATTATAATACTTTCAAGATTATTAGTCATAAATATATTAAAACCATTTTTTAATCTTTCAGAATCACTAGGGTTTTCAATAGCTGCAAATTGCACTTCCGTAAAAGGAGCAAATGGAGAATATTCTCCGTCGTCGTATTTCCATCTATAGCTTAAATACGGAAATGTTTTTTCAAAAGGTTTTTTATTTGACATTTATAAATTTATAAATTATAAGTTGTATCTTATGGTGCATCTTGCGGATCATACAATGGAGATTTTGGCATAGCTGTACCTGTTCCTTCTTGTATAATTTTAATTGTAGCAGTTTCTTTTGTTTTTATATGTTCTATAATATATTCACAATGTCTTTTTGCACCTTTATTAACAGCACCTACCATATTAAAATGTATTGCATATGGTGTACCATATAATTTTTGTATAGTAGTAATAGGTAGTCTTCCATCTCCAGAAACATTCCATCTTGTTGGCTTTTGTTTAATTCTAAACTCTCCGGCAGTAGGTGATGAGGTTATAAAAACAGTATTAGCCCCAAATGCACCAGTTTTTCCATCTCCTGTTTTAAAAGCCCCATTTCTATCATAAATTAATTGAGAAGTAGTCAAAATTAAACTACCTGTTATAGGAGGACTTTCATAAAAAGCTAAACAACTAGGAGCAAGAGCTGTGCCATCACTATTTGTTGCATAAGCTGCTGCATAATATGTGTGATCAAATTTAAATTCAGTAAAAGGTACAGAAAAAGACCTAAAAGGATCTGTTATATTTGAAGAACTAACCGCTACATTATGTGCGACTACTCCAGAAGGAGGAGAATCAAAAATAGCTTTTAAGGCTGCACCATCTACTGGTTGTGCAAAACTAGTTGTTACATTATAAGAGCCTATAGCAGCAGCTTTTGCTGCATGGAATCCTTGTTTGCCAATTATATAAAACCCAGCCGCAGTTATACTAGCAGTATTTAAACTTACCTCACCTGTTAATGACCCGCCTTTACCACTTTTAGTCCATCTAATACTTGATACACTAGGTAAAGCAGATTGAGGTGCAGTAGTTGCATTGTTTAAAATTTTTATAGAATTACTACTTAATACTGGATTTGTTATATTACCACCATTTATTTTAAATGTTGCGAAAGCGCAAGCATGGTAATCTACTCTAGATATTATACTAGATGATTCAAATAAATTGTCAACACTTGAAACTCCTACAGTACCAGTTATTGTTGTTCTTGAATTTGCATTTGCAAGTTCAGTTAATATTTGTGCTTCAGTAGCACTAGATGAAAAGCTACTAGTGGGTTTTAAATAAAATCCCACAGAATTAACTTTATAATTTTTGCCTTCAGCAATAGCTTCACCAGTTAAAAATACTTTACTTAATTTTGAGTCAACTGCAGAGTCTAATACTGTTATTGTAGGAGGGTGATCTACAATACTCCCAGTGCCTTCGGTAGTGAATTCTTTAACGTGACCATATTTTGTAGCATTATAATCATCTCTAGCTAGATTTAATACAGAGGCATATCCTCCTCTTGGTGTAACTTGACTAGGAGAACAAAATGCTACAAAATAATATGTTGTGTTAGCAGCTAAGCCAGTTACATCTACTGCATATTCTCTATAACAACCATTTACATTAGCATCAGACGTATCAGGGTCATCAGAAATAGCATGTGTACGTGCTTGTGCTAAAGTAGTTGGTGAAGTTGATGAGCTTAATAATGCAGATGAAGCTGAACTTGCCCAAGTATCTAAATCATCATTTGCTCCTGTACCAAAATAAGAAACATTTGTCGTAGAAGGTTTTGTTGTACTATATTTAAAACCACAAGTTTGTGCAACTTGCTGTCCAACACCTGCCCCTCCATTAGCACCAATCATTCCTAAAAGTTTTACAGCATTTTGAGTAACAGAAGATTTTAAAAACCCGTCTCCAGTGCTGTCATGAGTTTTAACAGTAGGAGCTCCCGCTACTAACCCACAGGTTCCTTGTGTGTTTGCTGCTACAGAAAAGGAAGTTGGAGGACCTCCGTATTGTAATTTGCTAAAAAATTCTTTCCCATTAGCATATACGACTTGAGCTATAAAAGTGTGTGCTTTATATATAGCACTTTTATAATTAGTACCACTATTCCCATGATAAGTATATAAATAATCCCATCCTTTATTGTCAGTCTTATATTTTTTATCACCTCTTCCACCAACCATATCTTCAAACGATGGCTCTCTAACTGCTAATTTAAAATCTGTAGTATATTCTCCTATAAAATTACTTTGTGTAGGAGTTGTATCAGTACTTTTATCTGGATTAAAAGAAAACAATTGAGTACCTGCTCTATCTGATGGATTTAAAGAAAATGTATGAGAACCACCATTAGAGAATAATCTTGTACCAGCAACAGGATATAAAGCTAATCCACTACCACTTACACCTGATAAATCTAATAATAGCCCTGTACCAGTATTATCTCCATATTCTTCTATAGCTTTAATTAAATCATCTATATCATCAAAACCATTATAATGATTTATATCAACATCGTTATTAGAAGGTCTGCATTGATGTAATACAATTGATTCAGGATTACCTAAAGCTGCAGGTGAATGTGAAAAATGTATTTTTACATCATAAGCATTGGTTGTGCTAGTAGTAGCTGTAGCATTATCTAATATTGTAAGGTCTTCACTACCGTTAACTGTTTTAAAAGTTCTAGTTTCAAGACTTTTAACAGCAATATCACTTATTTGTATTATAGGCGCATCTAAATCTTTAGCTGTTTGCACTTCTGCTATTTCAGCAGCTTTAGACTGCATACTATATTGATAAGAACCATGATTTGTAGCTAAAGCTTCACCTGCTGAATTTGTTGCATATGCTACATAATATATTGTAGTTCCGGCCGCTAAATTTTGTACAGCTATAGTAGTATCTAAAGCAAAATTTCCAACCCCATTACTTTGAAGAGGATGAGTAGAAGCACAAGATAATTTAAAAGTATTTGCAGCCGCGCCTGTTTTAGTTGGTGTACCGTTTGAATTTATGCCTGAAGAAAATTCATCGGCTAAATCATAAGGATCTGAAATAGTTGTAGAAAAATAAAAACCATAATCAGAAATATTTGCTCCAGTAAATCCAGTATTATATATTTCAGCTTTTAATACTGCACCACCAGATAAGGAAACTCCTTTTAAATTATATAAACCAGGTTTATTTTTAGCCCCAGCTGTAATAACTTTTGTTTTAACAGTAGCTGCAGTTGTGTGACTATCTGAATATTGTGTTCCATTTCTATCAATTAAATATCCTACGAAAAAATAAGTATACCCCCCTTGAACATCTCTAAGAATTTTTGAAAAGCTAGGTAATGGTGAACCACTTGAATTACCAAAATCATCTCTAACTTCATATTTACCTGGAAATTGTTTAGTAGGATCTGTATTTTTATCTGCTTGTGCTATAACTTCAGCCACAGTAGGAGAGCCATAATCACTATTAACATAAGGTTTACTAATATAAAACCCTTGACTAGAAACAGTAATATCAGTTTTATAAGTTGCATTTAATGTTATTGCTCCAGTTAAGTATGGGCTATAACTACCAGTAGCTAAAAAATCTGTTGTACTTCCACTTCCTTGTGCAGAAGGTTGCGCTTTTACTTGAGTATTTTGTATTTCCCCATAGTCTTCTTTTGGAAATCCTTCTTCTTTACCAAAAGCGAACCAACTTAATGCTCCAGTAGATAAGCTTGTATTATAGCTTTGATTTGATGCAGTGCTATCTGTAGATTGAATAATAGTATCTAAATTAACAGTAATATTAACATCTTGTGTAATAACATTTGTGTCTGTAACAACTTTAAAAGAAGTTGCTGGAGATGCGTTTATTCCTGCTAATATAGTTTTATACGTTGAATTAGTATTTGACCAATAAAATCCAGCTTCTATTAACTTTTTAGTATTAGAAACCATTCCTGTTAGTTTAGTTTCTACAACAGATGCAGATCTAGTCGGGAATGTTCTTACTTGTAATTTTTTAGTGCTAATGCTTTTTACAGTATTACCACTACCACCATTTCCATCATCCGGGTCAGGGTCAACAAGAGTATCAATAGGGTCAGACATAGGGACTGTAGTAAAATCCGTTTGTAAACTTTCTGTAGGATGATCTTTAAGAACTGTAACATCTCTTAACTCAAAAGGTCTATTGTATATTTGAGTTGTACCAGAAGTGTGGTCAACATCAACACCGGTAAAGTTACCTTTAAATTTTTCAATGTTAATTTTGTGTGGCTCAGTTTCGTCATCTGTCCAAAATAGCATACCGTCTATAACGTTTATGCCTGTAATTAAACGATTAGTACTAAAATTTAATATATTACCTGCCATATTATATTTCTGTATATTCTATTATAACTTTAGGATCAGTATCTCTAACACCGTTTACTAATTCAAGATCTTCTAAAAAATTAAGATTCATTTCTTTAATTATTAATTCTGTACCAGCATTTATAGTATTACCTTTTTCAAAATTTATAGGAAGTTTATAAGCATTTCTTATTTTATTTATTTTAATATCTACAGAAGGTGTAAAAGATTCTTCGTTAAAAAAGACAGACTCATGCCTTAATATTTTTGTTGTCATATTAATAATTATAAGTTATAGTTACTGTATGTGTAACTGAAGTTGTTCCATCATTTAAAACGTTAGGATCTGCTTCGATCATTATACCAGGAGTAGTACCATATATAACAGGACATGTATCAAAAATATAATAATCATAATCAGTTCCTGCTGTTTTACCTGATATAGAAACTGCAACTTTTGTAGCATCAAAACCAGAAAAAGTATCAAAGGTACCTGTTGTATTTGAAAAAGGTATAATAGCTATGCCTTTATTACCAGATTCCATAGGCCCTATTCCTATATTTGAAAAGGATGTTCTTGACCCTCCTTCATTATAAGCATAATCTCCAGATCCAGATTGTGATAAAAATGGTGTTGTGCCTGTGCCTGTTTTAGCAAAAGCGGGTTGTATTGTTGATGTAAAAGTTGTAGCACTAGGGGAACCAATTTTAACTTGTAATGTAGCAGGTGTAAAGTTTGCTACAGTACCACCCGCTAGCCCTGTTGCTGTAATTGTATACATACCAGCTGTTTGAGAACCTAAAGCAGCAGAATTAAAGCCGCTAAATCTAATATCTCCACTACTAATTGCAAAAGAATTACTATTTGATAATGTTAATGTAGCAGGACCAGAAGCGTTTGCTGTTACTTGAATTCTATCGTCAACACCACCAGTAGCTGGTGTATTATCCATTATAACAGCTTGATCTGTATATAGCCCTGTTGAAGCATTAAAACCAAAGACTGTAAAATAAATTCTATTATCTGATTTTATAATATTACCATATCCTATTTGCTTAGAGTCATTAGTAGTAATACCAGTACCTAAATCGGGCCCTACAACAGGATGAATATATAATCTGTTTGCATATGGTCTATTTGCCGCAGGGGCTACAGGGGCTGCCGATGTTGTAAATGTAAGAACATTTGTTGCAACACCTTGTCCAACACTATTAGTTGCAATTGCTACAAAACTAACTAATTTACTATTAGGTATTCCAGTTACATCTTTATTAAAATCATTATTAACACCTGTTGATGTTACTGTACTTCTAACTATCCCGCTTCCTCCACTTGTTAATTCAGAAACAGTTAAAGCTGTATTACTTGCTGACTTATATCCAAAAAAGAAACCTTGACTAGTTACGTTAACATCGTCGTTGTCTAGTTCTCCATTTAGGGTAGCTGTAGTTAGTGAAACATTAGTAGCGGATGCTGTTGTTGGTGTTGGGGCTGTTAATGAAACTTGAGATGCCGTTATAGATCCTGTTACATATGCACCAGAAGATTTATAGTTTGCATAACCTCTTGGTACTCTTACTTTTACTGGTATTTTTACTGATTTTGTAGATCCTGAAGTATTTGCGGGAAATCTTGGTGTTACTGCAACAGCGGACCCTTTGCCGGCTAAAAGATTAATTACACCATTTTGAGATATACTACCAGTTACACCGGCCATTGTAAATGTAAATGTTACTTTTTGAGAAACAATAGGTTTTGTTGAATCTAATAATAACGTATTAATTGCATTATTTGTAATATCATATTCAAAAATACCATCTGTGTTGTCTCCTGTAACAAAATAATAAATTTTATTTTCTTCTGGATGAGAATAACTACCAATTACTTTTGCATTTGGATTTGTTGATGAACTTAACCCTAATATACTTTGATTAGAAATAAGCTCATTACCTTTCATATTTTCTATTACTCCAACATTTGCATCTTCTGAAGTATCTATACTTATATTTAAAGCATCTCTATAGGTACCTTGAGGAACTATTCTATCATCTAAATCTCTTTCAAGTTTAGCTTTATTAAAAGTTCTTTTACTTTGTGCCATTTAATTTTAGTGTTTAATCCACTTGCTTTTGCCTCTTAATATTTGAGCAAGTTCTTCTAATTTATAATTGCTTAATCTTATTTTAGTATTTCTTAATTTTGCAGTTGCTTCTTTTTTATATAAAGGTGTTAAGCCAGCACTAGCAGGTCGCACTTTAGATAGATTATATAGCATGTATGCATACGTTGCATCTTCTGCAAGCTTAGGCATATATACTTTACTTAAATCTGCATTATTATCTAAACCATCACTTATATAATCTAATACAATTAAGTCTTCGTTTCTATTTGCAAATGATCCATCAAAAAATATTAATCCTGCTTTATGATCTATAAAGTAAGTTCCAGCTGCATTCATATCTTCTGGCACACCACCATATCTTTTATTAAAATATGAAAAGTTATCGTTATTATAATTTGAATAATAATAATCTTGTGCAGATTGTAATGTGTTTGCACTATTACTAGCATCTTGAAAACGTGTTGCTAAAGTTGATTTAGCCGCTGTAATTATCTTGCCTGTGCCATCAAATGTAATATTACTATTATTATCTTGTACTGGTATTGTAGGATCTCCTGATCTTCTTTGTGGTAATAATACTTTTTTTACACCATCTGTTCCAACACAAGATATTTTAATATAGTTTATATAATCTTGTGGTAATGGAAATTGTAAAGAATCACCTAAATCTAATTCCATACTTTTTTCAGAATGTAATACATCATAACTAAATTCCTGCATTGCTCTTTGTGCCCAAAAATCTAATTCATATTTTGGTACTTTAGGCAAAGCTTTATCTTCTCCTATATAAGCAACTATAAAGTTATTAATTATATCTTCTAAGCTAGTTCTACTATAATATCCTAATCCTTTAAAATCAGATGGTATATTACCGCTATCACCTTGATGTTGTGCATAATACTGTTGTTCAGTATATTGTTTTCTAGTTTCTGCCATTATCTTTCAGCTTGAATTATTTGTTGTTCTTTTGCGGAAGCTACTTGTGTTATATCAGCAGCTCTTATAATAACTCCTGCATAAGCAAGTATTTTAATAACTAATTCATGAAACTCCGATGGATGTAACTCAAAATTCTTATATCCACTAGCTGAAGTATTTGCAACAATTTGTCCTGCTGTTGTACCCCCAATCCAATTAGGATCATTTGGTTTCCTTATGTAATTAATTCTTATACTTGATATACCTGATGTAGGATTTACAACTAAACCACTTTCATGTAACACATATACCGGTGATGTAGTTGTTGGTTTTGCCAATGGTGACCTATTTAAGACATTTAATAATTTATTTGTTGTTTCTTGTATAGGTATATTTACAGAACTTAATATATGAAATACACTACTAAGCCTATAAAAATTACTTGGATAAGCATAATAGTTAGCGGTTGTGTTACCTGCAGCATTATTAAAGGTTGCTGAATCTATTGTTTCTTCATTTTCAAATAAAGCTATTTTTTCTTCTATATTTTTTCTTATATCAGAATAATCGGAAGAATTTGTTATAGCATAGTTTCTTGAAGAAAAGTAACCTTCGAATATTTCATTCTGTGCTTGCTTAGCTAAAGTGTTAAACTCAGCCGGCGTTACATAACCTCTGTTTTCTTTATTTAGTATATTTAATACTGTTTTATAAACACTATCTGTAAGTACCATTATTTATTTATTAATTAGTTGACTATGGCTAAGCGAATAGCCATAGCCTGGTGTTTTATGTAAGCTTTTTTTGTATAGCTTTCATAACGTCTACTCCATTATCTGTTTTAAGAAAACGAGCAAACGCTGTGTAAGGATGTTCATCAAATGGTACTTTCATTATTGTTTTACCATTTTTAGCCCATTTAAATACTGTATTGTCATCAGTTAGATTTACTAAATGTGATTCTACAGCTCTATTTGCAAGGTTTCTAAGTTTTATATCTTCATCGTTAGCAACTTCAATAAAAAACTCAGGATTATTTTTTGCAAATAAATAACAATCTCTTTTTATTTCTTTTGTAGACATTTTAGTCACATCTGAACCAACTTCTGTTCTAAGTATAGCTTCAAGATGTTCTATTTCTAATTCTTGAACTAATCGTTGTGCTTCGATTTCTTGTTCAATCATATCAATATCATCTTTAGCTTCTTTAACTGCATCTAATTCTTCCCATAACCATTTATCAGGATGATATAAAGATAATAGTTGTTGTAATAAAGGATTTTCTCTTGGAACAGTAAGCATTCCGTTTTCAAATACTATGTGTTGCAGTTGTGCATATTTGTCTTGTTCTTCTACAAATAAACTTTTTTGATTATTTGCATATCGTATTTCTCTATTAATGCCTTTGTCTTCATCAAACCAAAGCATTCTAGAGCTTCTTATTTTGTATGTTAAAGGAGAACTATCTTTTAATTGATATGTTCTTTCTTTTACTTCCCAGTTTTTCATAATATATAATTTAATAAAATAAATAAAGATTGAGGTGCCCGTTAGGACACCCCATCTCTAAATTAAAAATTAGTTTTTCAATAAGAAGAAGTTATTAGCTCCTTGCGTTATTAAACATCTTTCAGATAAGAATGAAACTCGCATTTCATCTGTAGTAGTAGTATAAGCACCACCTACAGAACCTGTAATCCAAGTTTTCATTTTTCTATCATCAGCTTCTGAAGCTCTATATCTTACGTGCAAGAATGGTCTTTTAATATTTTGACCTAATTCTTGATCGTAAACTGTAGAAGTTCCAGCAGGAATTAATACACCTTCAATATCTCCAAATTGACCTCTTGTTCCAAAGTCATTTAAATATTTCCAGTCAGTTTTATAGAAGTCATATCCACCTCTTCTAAATCCTGAAAAACCTAAGTTTAATGCCATATCTTCACTATTGTTAAATACACCATAAGAAGTACCGCCAGTACCGTAAGAGTTTTTGGCAGCAAGTGCGTCGTCAATAGCTAAAGATAATGTCTTATTGATATAAAGCATGTTTTCTTCAATAGCTCCGTTTTTATCTAATTGCTTTAATATAGTATCAAAGCCGGTCATTGGAAGACCAGATGCAGATAAATCAGCAGCAAGATCTGTGTAAACATTTCCTCTACCGCTTAATGCAGCAAATAAACCTTCTGTACCCCCTGGTGATTCTGAAGCGGATAATGCTGAATTACTATCTTTCTTAACAGATTCAATCATAGACATTTCTAAGTAATCTTCAAATCTTTGACGAGTTTCGTGTTCAGATTGTAAATACCATAAATATCCTGAAGCTCCGTTTTCAGAAGTAACTTCAATCCATCCTATTTGTGCAGTATCAGAACCATTAATAGCATAGTTGTCTTTTAATATCATAGGCTTATTAGTATAAGACTGATATACTGCATCAACTTCTCCTGTCATTCCAGCAGAACCTTTTGCAAATTCAGAACCATATACTAATACAGTAGCTTTACTAAAACTAGCTGCGCCTGTAACAGCATTCCAGTTAGCAGCTTCTAAACATTTAGCTTGGAATGTACCTGTTGTACTGTTTGCATTTGCACCAGCTACAGTTACAACACCTTTTTGTACAGGGCCCGTATGAGCTCCACCTGATGTAAGACCTTGAACCATAATGGTTTGGCCTACTCTAACAGCAGGTACTTGTGCGGTACCGGCTGATGTGCCGTCAGGTAATGTATCAAAAGTTACTGTAAACGTAACAGTTGAAATAGCTACGTTTTTGTAAGCTATATGTAATCTTCCTTGTTCTACCCATCTTATTTCATCGGAAGCTGAAGGCATCTCTGCAGATACTAATTTTAAGAAACCACCAATAGATCTGTTTCCATAAATTTCAGCTTGCTTTTCATAAACGTCAGGTAAGAACTGGTTTGTAAAATCAAAATTGGTAATATAATTACCTTGGAACAATTGGCCTTTGCTAGGCGAAGGTGTCAAATGTTCTATTCCAGTTGTAAGACTCATTTTTTATAAATTTTTATTGTTTAAGTTTAACTCTAAGTTTTGAACTAGAATTACCTGAAACAACTCTAAATTTTTGTCCTGTTTTTGTTTCTAAAATTCCTTCTTTTCGTGGATCCATATTTATATTTTTAGCTTCTTTTGCATTTTGTTGTAAAGCATCGGCACGGCCTTGCTCATAAAAATGTTGAGCTATTTTATCTGCATTTCTTGCAGTAAATAAAGCTTTATGGTAACCACTTACATTTTCTAAATCTCCTTTGCTATTTACAAATTGATTTATAAAATTTTCAAGATTAGATTGAGCATTTTTTGTTTCTGTAATATTATTGACTTTATATCTATATTTATTATTTCCAACTTGGAAATCAAATCCTTTAAAATCATTACTAAAAACATTTTCTGTTCTTTTCAAAAATTTATTTGTTATTTCTTTGTTTATTTCTTCGTTCTTTTGTGAATTTTCATAAAACTTTAAAGCATTTTCATATTGTTCAGGTATTTCGTTTTGCTTATTCAACTTGATGTCAGCATAATATTTATCCCTGTTAACAGTAAAAAACTGTTTAGCTTTATGTATTTCTTCTTTATATGCGCGCTTTTTAGCACGTATTTCTTTAGGATCATCTTCTTCAGTAAATGAAAAATTATCTTCCATATATTCTGATATTTCAGATTGTTCCCATGGTTTAGATTTTGTATAAAATTCCCTTAATAATTCCCCATCTTTTAAAGCAGACACGTCTTTATTAAGAGCTACATAATCTTCAATTGAACCTCCTGTTTCATCCATAAACTTTACTAGCTTATCAACATTTTCTGGTAAGTTTATTTCAGGTTCTTTTGGTTCAGGCTTTTTATTTACTTCAGCCGCCTGTTGATCAACTTTAGGTTGATTATCTTCAACTTTTTTAGGCTGTTTATTTTCTTCTTCTTTTATAAGTTCAATAGGAGAATCTACTTCTTCCCTTTGTTCTTCTTTGTTACCTTTATTGTTTTCTTCTTGTTTATTTTCTCCGGCAGGTTCTTTAGTTTCCTCTTTGTTTTCTTTTTGAACTTCTTTGCTAGTTTCGGATCCGTCGCGTACAGATACCTCATTTGTGCTTTGCTTTTGAACGGCATCTTTTTCTTTATTTTTTAGTTTATCTAAATCAACTTTTATAACTTCGTTATCTTTTTTGCCTGCAGCTTCTGGTTCAATTTCACCTTTTTCTACAGCTTTATCTAAAACAGCTTGTTCTGTTTGTTGTTTAGATTTTGGCTCGTCTGTGACGATTCCTTTTACTTTCCACTTTTCCATAATTTAATAATATATAATAATTTAAAATTTATTTAGGTTCAAATCTTGAAAGATCTAACCCCCCTAGAACGTCATTACCTTTAGACTCAAATGCTTTATTAGGCTTTGCACTTCTAATAGGTTTACTAAGTTCTACTTTTTCTTTTGAATCTAATTCCATTCTTTTTAATTTCATATTCAAATCAAACTCAAATTGCATAAGTTCTTTTTTAGCACTAGCTTCACTTTGAAGTTTTTGAATATCAAAATTTTTCTGTGCTTCACTAAGTTTTACTTTAGCTTGCACTTTCATATTTTCAGATTGTGCCTTTGCCATCTCAGCGGCCTGAGCCGCTTTTGCATTAGCTTCTGATTGAGCAGCAATATTTCTTTCTGCTTTTATTTGATCAAATGTAGCTTTTTTTACTCTTCTAAATTTTAATAGTTGATTAGCTAATTTAATATTTTTAATTGCTCTAATATCTATTACATCTTCTAGTTGTATTTGGTCTCTTGATAAAGCAGCTTGTATATTATTTTCAACTAATTGTTTTTCATCTTCATCAGGATCTAATTCAATAAATACACCAAAATCATGCATATGTACATTTTCTAATTCTTTCAATGCTCCCACAGTAAATCTACCTAAACTTTTAATAAACACATCTCTTTGAGGATGATACGTAAGTACATCTTTTATTCTTATAGAAATAGCCTCCGCAAGTTCACTTGTTATATACATAGAACTATTTAATATATGCCTTGTAGCTGTGTTTGAATTAGCAGCTGCTAGTTTTTGTACACCAACTAAAGCATGAGGATCTGGATCAGAACCATCTCTAGCTTCATTTAACCCGGTCACATCTCTTATCATATTTAAATAATAATTATATGATTGAATTAAAAGTGTAGATTGTTGACCACCACCACCTGGTAATTCTTGAATAGGTACTTTACCAGGATTCATATCACCATCCACAGTCATAGAACGCCCAATAATAGATCCTGTTTGAAAATATAAATTTAATGCTTCTTGTGGATTATAATTTGTACCATTACCTAAATCTATTTCAGATAACCCGTCTGCATCTACAAATACACCGGAAGGTGTCATTCTTTGTATTACTTGTTGTAATTTTAAATGTGTTAGTTGAATAAGATCAGCATAAGTAACCATCCTGCTAACTAAGCTTTCAATTTTACCTTTGTAAAATCTAGGTGAGCTAACAATATAATTCATCATAACAGTATTCACGTTAGAATCAGGACGAACCATATTTTGTGCTTTTTCCTATTTTAAAAGTTTATTAGCACCTAAAACCATAACACCCTCATATATAACTTCTCTTGCTTGTGCTACTCTTTCAAATCTTGTTCTTTGATCTTTAGGCGGATTAAAATTATCGTCTTTTTTAATTGCTTTTTTAGCGCCAGAAGATGTTTCTTTTATTTTAAAAACACTTTTTTCCCAAGATTTCCAATTAAAATATAATACTGTTAATGTATTAGAATCATATGAATCTTCAGAATCATTATTAGTATAATCGTATTGATTAGTTTTACCAGATTTTTTTATACAATCTTCAAATTCTTCATCTGATAATCCAGGAAATTGTTTTTTAAGTTCGTTAGATTTTATTTGTTTTATTTCTCCAAAGTAATATACATCTTGAAAATTTGGATCTTCTGTATATGAATATACTAAATTAGCTGGATCTACGTATTCGAGTTTAATACCATCAGTATTATTAAAAGTATGCTTAGCGCAAGATATACCCAAGACAGTTTGGTCATAATCTAAACGTTTTTTAAGTTCATAATAATTATTTCTTTTAAATACATTATCAATAGCTTGTTCATGAGCAAGCTCAATAGTTTGTTTATAATTAAGCTGCATATGAAGCTCTAATTCTTCATCTGAATCAGGTATTTCTTTATTTTTAAAATTTTGTACATTAATACCTAGTTGTTGATCTATATTCTCTATAAAATCTTTTGTATTCATGTCCTCCTGCATCATTTCTACAAAATCAGTTCTTTTCTTTGTAGACGAAGGATCTTGTGCAAATGTTTTAATTGTAAACAATCTATCTTGCATACCATTTACAACTATATCAACAAATTTTGGAATTATAGGTACGGGTTTCCAATCAAGATTTAAATAAGATAAATCACCATTTATAGAAAATTCATCTTTATATTTTTGTGTTGATTGTTCACCTCTAGCATATAATTTTAGTCTATGGAATTCTCGTTGGTTTTGAAGGAATCTACCTGTACCGGCACTCTTTCTAAACCACTCATTTTTTATACCTCTTGCCACTTCCATTCCGTATTTTTCGCTATTTTTTGTAGCGTCATCAACCGATTGGCTGGGAAATTGAGTTGTATATCCTGTAGCTTCTGCCATTATTATAATATTTTACTTTTTAATCCTGAATTATTATATTTAGAAAATCCAAAATCTATCTTTCTTGTTTGTCTTTCTGCTCTTGGAGCATATAAATGTCTTTGGCAAGCCATTATAGCTAAACCACTACTTATTGAAGCATCAAACTTTGTTCTATTGTTAATATTAAACTTAGACCAATCTTCAAGTGTTCTTTGAAAATACATTCTACCATGTTCTTCATCTGTTATGCCTACATTGTTTTCTATATAGGATTCTATAGCAGACGCATGTGCTTGTTTTATATCTTCTGATGTATTAGGAATTCCACCTAATTCTTTTTCTGTTACAGATAATTTATTTCTAGCTTTATCTGGTCGATTCATAGAGAATCCTCTATAACCTCTTCTTTTTAAATGATATAATAATCTAGGCTTATTATTTTCTGCAAGTATTGGCATACCATAAAATATAATAGCCATTAATACATCTTCAAAAAACATTTCAGCTGTTTGTGGTCTTGCAATATATTCTAAAAAAAATTGTGACTTAGGAACATCTGGTGATAACGAAAAACTTGTTAATCCGTGTAGCGATCCATTTGAACCGCCACCATCTGTTGTTCCACTTATATCGTAGCTATCACAACCAAAAGCACCATAAGCTTTATTACCTGGATATTTAATTCCATTTTTAATTTCTATATTATTCTGCATATCCGTTGGAAGAATCCAAGATATTCTAAATTTTCCTTCAGGATTAGGATAAAATTGTACTTTAGTATTTTTAACACCATTCTTCCATTGAAAAGAACCTCTTGTTACATATCCTGATGCAACCATTTCTTCATTAAAATCTATCTGTTCATATATCCTTGATAAATTAAATATTGATTCTTTTGTTTCATCTCTAAATGCATGTTTTTCAGTTCTAGGAAACTGTCTATAATATTCGTTTAAAGCATCGGCATTATCTTTGAGCCCATCTGCTTCATTCTCCCAATGATCGATAACTCCGTTGTAGATAAGCTCCCTGTCAATTCCTTCAGCCGGAGTTTCCGGAGTGTCGAAGACAGGAAAACCAAATTTGTTAATGAATCCTTCGAAGTTCCATTCCATAGGAATGAACAAAGCATATAATCCACTAGCAGTCTGCCCATTGCGATTTCTTTTTTTCTTTGTGAGATCTGAGTCATTATAAATTTTTTTAAAATTACTACCACCTTTGTCTAACGCATTAGATGTAGATCCCATCATACATTTACCAACTATCTTCGAACCGAGACGGAGACACGTCTTTGTGACCCTCCAGTTATTGAGAATGTTGTCCGGCTTCTCCCACTTGCCCGATTCATCATGGACGAGGATCTGTAGTTTCTCCCCGTCGTAGGAATTGTCACCTGTATTCTTCCAGTCGATGGTGGTGTCAAGTCCCATTTGATCACTCTCTTCGGTGGTTGAGGTGGTTGCTTGTATCGTCTTTCTTGTGAGCCTTCTCGATGGTACCTTATACGATAATTCTGTCTTTGGCCTCTCCATGCCATCCTGTATTGGTTTAAAAAAGAATGGGTAGTTCGTGGAAATTGGGACAACCTTATCCGTGAACATCTTCTTCGCGTCTCCTCCAGTCTTTGAAAGTATCCCAAATCTTGCATCTCTGGTAACAGTTGCCACGTTGACAACTTCCGAACTCGCCATAAAGGAGAAACCAGACCGTCTGTTCTTGAGGTAGCACATTCCATAACACCTATAATCCGCCTTGCACGCCTCCCAGAAATAAAAAAATAATCTGTTTGCGTGTCTAAAATCGGGTGAACCCACATCGATCTTTGTCCAATTGAGGTATATATAATGGGAGCCGGTGAGGTAACATGGCTCACCGTTGCACATGAACCAGTAACCATCAGAACGAAAATCAAACTCCTTGTTAATATATTCATAATACTTTTCTTTTATATCCTCATTATACGACTTAAAATTATATATACTTTTTATTTTTTTAAGTGTAGCTGGTTTAGGTGTTTGAATAAATACTTGATCTTCTTTTTTTAATTCTTTACCATTAATTTCTTTAGGTATTAAAGGAAGTGCAATTTTTAATCCTTGTATTTCATATATTTCACCTATTGTACCGTCTTTACTTATAACAACACAATCTAAATCTTTATTATAACCGTACTCGAATTTTTTATATCTATTATTATTTTTAACTAATTTAGATGATAAATGTTCGGTGTGTATCTTATATAAGGTTTGATTATACATTATTTAATACGATCTTCTACACCGAAGAATTCTTGTTTTTTAGGGTTGTCTTCTTTTCCTACACTGTTAAGTTCTTCTACTTTAGCCATCATAGCTATAGCGTCTTCCATAGCTAATCTATAGGCTGATGCTGATATTTTTACTTTTTCAGGATCTAATTCTTCTGGATCCATTTTTTTATTCATAACTTTTATTAACTCTTCTATAGAGTTTTCAGCAGCTTTGAGTAGTCTCTCTCTTGTTTTTTTTACGTCCATAGTTGATTGTTATATGATGTGATAAAATTCTATATAATTTTTGATCCTCAATATTAAACTCATATTCGGAATCTGGTGTAAAGCCCACTATATCGCCTACGGACACGTTTAACGAACTTAAAAGCTTATTATTATATACAAGCTCACCAACTAATTCTTTTTCTTTTAAAAGACTCCATTTAAAATCTTGTGGTAATGGTTTAACAAAACAATATTTGTCAGGACATTTCCATTCACCATTATTTTTGTATGCATACACTTGTTCTGGACTAACGGAATAAATATTTTCATCAATATATGATGATGAATTTTTTTCTTTACCCCTAACATCAATCCATCTTCTAAATACATTGTGATTAACAATTACTTTATCACCTGGTTTTATTCTTGTTTTATAATTTATAGGTATGCTTTTAACTGTACCTATTCTATTAACAAACTTATAATCTCTTTCAGATAATTCAGAATTAATTATTAGTTCTTTGCCATCTATGTATTTTTTATTGTCGTATCTGCTATCAGTATATATAATATAATTGTAAAGTGATTTCATTAATAATCTAAATTGTATTCTACAGAAACAGCCATATTTGTATTAAAATGTTTCCATGGTATCTGATTACTATCTTTTTCTATGTATATATGATAGCCATTATCTTTTTCAAATATATCACATATTGTATGCCCACCATAAACCTCTTGCCCTACAGAATAATGCATAGCTTCGTTTTTATAGTCTTGGCCAATTGATATTTTTCTTATTAATTTCATTTAATTTTCTTTTTTTCATCTAAACTAAAAAGTGTATGTATAATTATAGCTACAACGGAATGTAATAGTACTTTACTAAATGCATCACCATAAGGCATAACATTACTATAGAAACCGTATAAATACAATATGCATGCAAATACATTCATTCCTATTACAAAATTACCTAGCCAGAATTTTAATCTAGCATTCCAAAATATTTTTAACACAAAAAATATTGCTATAATTACAATAAATTCAATTAAGAATTGTTCCACTTTAAATTTTATTTAATACGTCCAAAGAGTTATTTTAGGAGCATCGGGATAACCAATACCTACATGGACAAAATTATTTTTTCTACTTACACCTATTCTTGTAAAGCCAACTTCCATAGCAGCTTTAACTAATTTAAATGTTGCCTCACCACCTACACTTGCAATATCAACAGCATTACCGTATGCGTGTTCGCCTGGCGCTTTTTTCTTTGCTTCTATTGGATGATCAGGGCTTCTATAACTTGATGTTATTTTTAATGGTGAACCATATACTTCTCGCAAGTTATCTAACATACTAAGAAGTTTTTTATTCATCAATTTAAATTCATTAAATTCAGATTCATTAAAATATTTTAAAGGCATTTTATTTTTGATTTAATTTATTTTTTATACCTATAATGGTATATATTATAGTTAATACTAATACTACTGTTTGTAGCAGCGGATTTATATCTGGCATTATAGAAAAGGTGAATCCACCTAAACTTATACCATAAATTCTTAAGTCTTGCATTTTATTTGTGCATTTTGTTTCCAAAGACTTTCTCCACACCTCGTGATCCGAAATAGCCTCCGATTACTATTGTTAATAAACCGGTTATTGAATCAAGTGGATAACTTAAGTACCACCCAATTACATAGCTTACTGTTAAAAATATTAATACTAAAGGACGAACATTAGCCGCAAGCCATGCTCCCGAGTTTGCATCTGCAACCCATCTTTCTGTTGTCCCATCTATTTCAGCTCTTTCAAGTTTTAGTTTTTCCAAAGCAATTTCTTTATCGCCTTGAGACATCTCACTACTACCTATTATAGCCTCTATGATACCGCCAGCTGGTGTACCGCTAGCTATTGACCCTACTACAGCTGGAATTTTATTTAATAAAAACTTTCCAACTGCAGTGTCTTTAAATTTTTTTTTCATATTATTTAATTAAAATTTTATGATATACCAAACGTTGCTTTTGTTGCGTTAAATTCAGCTAATGCTTCTGCATCAGAAAATGGTCTTTGAAATAGTTTTAACATACCGGAATCAACATTGTCAACTCTACTTGAAGTCAAATTATTTCCAAACCCAATGCTTGTGATATTTGTTGCTGCTGTTAAATCAGTTTGTGTATGTCCAGAAACTCCGTTTAAATATATTTCTCCCCTGTTGTTAGTTGTACCTGCTCCATTTGCTTCTCTCACGTGAATTATATTTATCCAATCCGTTGTCCAATCTCCAAAACCTGCTGCTGTATTAATTACATTTCCTGTACCATCGGAATAAAAATACCTTGTATCTCCATTTCCAGCAATCATAAATAAATAAGATGTAAAGCCATCTCCTGTCATTCTAAACTGTTGCTGATATGTCCCTGTTGTAGCGTGTCTTCTTAACCATACGGAAACAGTCATACCCATACTTATGTCAATATCCACAGTACCAGATGTAAGTTTTTCAGCAGCAGCATCAGAACGAAAATAGTTGTATGCTGGACTTGAATTTGTTGAAAAAGTAGCGCTATTAATTGAAAAATTAAATCCATTAGGATAATCATTCTTTTTAGCTAAATAGTTTTGTGCTACTTGTGCTTGTGTAAGTACACCAGTATAAATACGAGTTTCTCCTATTTGTGTATCTACACCATATCCATCACTTCTATCACTCCATCTAATTTGTGTACTTGAATTTGTACTTACTCCGTGATCAGGATCTCCTTCTGCACCTTCTAAAACTCCATTTACATATATTTTCATTTCAGAGTCATAGCTATACGTTGCAACTACATGAAGCCAAGTATTTGTTGAAAAGGTATTTGTAGTAAATAAATCCTGGGACGCATCGTAACCATTATTTGAACCACCGTATACTACCCATCTAAATTTATTACCGTTCCAACTTAAACTAAATTTACTTTCAGTAGTACCAGCCCCATTATAAACATTCATTATCATTCCATCACTTGTTGCTGTGGATGATTTAAACCATAATTCTATAGAAAAAATGGTGGCAGTCGATAATGCTGAAAACATTGGAACAGTTAATCTTGGACTGCCGTCAAAGACTAAAAAATTACCTAGTTCTTTATCAAAAGAAGCACTTCCGTTTGATATTGTGCCATCATTACTATTAGCTGAATCACTCCAAGTTGTACCACTTGTATATGCTGAACCTAATAGATTCATTTGCAAAGTAGGATTTTGATATAATGCTTTAGTAGCATTGTAATTAGTTTTTACTTGTGAAGAATTTAAAGTAGAACTATAAATTCTTACCTGAGCTAATTTACCATCAAAATAAACACTTGCACCGGCTTGATTACCTATTGTTATGTCTTGAGTAGAACCTGCATTTATAGCATTTGATGCAGAATGTGTAGCGTCTAATGCACCATTTATATATAATATTACTTGAGATGCTGACCTTACATATGTAAAATGTGCCCAAGTCCCATTTGAAAATGTGCCGGTAGTTTCAAAAGTATTATTTGAGCTGCCATCTCTTTCTAATACTGTTATTTTATTACTATTTGATACTTGTATTTGAAAAGATTTTAAAGTATTGCTACCACCAAATTTTCCTACTATTACATCATCATCAGCTAAATTATTAAAATTTACCCAAAATTCTATTGTATGAGTTTCACTTGAAAAATTTACAGGTGAAGTATCAGAAGCTGGAAAAGTTACAGTGTCATTACTTCCATCAAAAGTAAAATAATCTGAATTATTATCGTTAACATAGGTTGCTCCACTAATTGTACCATTAATACTACTAGCACTATCAGTCCAATATGTACCTGAATGACCATTTGCATCTAAATGAAATGCTAAATTACTTGTATATAATGAACCTGGATTTGCTTGGTCTTTAGAAGTAACTAAAGAACTATAGCTTAAAAAATTACCTGCTCTAAAGTTTTGTGCTACTTCTGATGCTGTAAGTACTGTATTATAAACTCTTATTGCATGTATTTTACCATCAAAATCATTTGCATTTCCTGTTGTGTATCTACCTATTTTTAAATTTCCATTGGTATCAATTACTGTACCTGAACCTGTGTTTGTTACTGATAATGTACCATCAACATATATATTAACTACAGGATTTGTTACATTACTCATTGTAAAAACAATATGATGTAATTTTCCAGCTGTTATAACATTACCTGTAGCTACATTATTTACATAAGCACTTGAAGTCATTGTAGTAATAAAAGCTGTAGCATTATTTGTACCTCCTGAAAATTCTCCATAACCTGAATCATTACCAATATAAAAAATATTGTTAGTAGTGTTTATATTATCAGGTGTTACCCATGATTCAAAAGTTACCCCGTTTGAACTAGGACTAATATCATTATGATGTGGAATTTCAAAATAATCTCCGGAGTTTTTTACTAAATCAAAACTTCCTCTTAGATCTGTTGTATAAGTGCTTTCAACACCACCATTGATTGTACCGTTTCTTGAATTTCCACTTATATCTGTCCAAGTTGAGCCACTACCCCCATAGGAAGTTGTATCACTTGCATTAAGATGTAATTGTAAATTATCTGCTTTATCCGCTAAAGGTACATTTAAATTGTGGTTAGCTATATCAAACCAAGTACCACTTCCTGCACCTGTATTAGCACCTCCGCTTTCAATGCTATCCTCATCATTAGCATCCACATGTATAACTAGCCCTTGCGCTGCATCTACATCGCCTGTTGCTGCTGGATTTTGATGAAATATTTTTTTCCCTAAAGACATTTATAAATTTATTTCAAAGTTAAACACATCTAATTTATTTGTTTTAGAATTAATAGATGCTTCTTGAGTATCTACCTGACTTTTTATGTTATTTCTTTGTGTTTGTATATTATCTGGGATAGATGATCCTTTTTCTATTTTTCTAATTATATACCAATCTGTTGGTTGTAATTTTTGATTAGCTAAAGATTTTAATTGTTGTATTTTAATTTTTTTTAATTCAACAAGAGATTCAGTGAAAGTTTTTTCACTTACATCATAAGTAAAAACCGTTTTAGTATTACCTTCCGAATCTTTATAATCGTCAACAGTACGTAAATTATGTATATATTCTGTTTTGCTATCATAGGTTGGAATAACTATATCATAAAAACCATAAGATTCTAAAACATCATTACTTGCTTTGCTAAAATTTTCAACAACTACACCTCCACTTTTAAATGAATTTGGTAAAGTAGGATATTTTATAATTTTGCCTGATTCTATTCGTGCTTTTATATTATTATGGTGTTGTATCGCTTGCGTATGTATTTACTGAATATAAAAATTGGGGTGTTGAGCTACTAGCTGATGTACAAACTACTTGTATAACATTTGTAGATGCTCCAGCATAATCAGTAGAACCAATTTTATTTATAGATGGGGTACCCGATGCAGTTGCACTAAGCGTTAATGCATAATCTCCTGTTATAATTATATCAATTACTTGTCCAACTTTAAAATTAATAAACGTGCCTGTATGAGCACCTCCTAATGTTATAGTATGAACAACCCCTAAAGAAAAGTCAATATTAAATCCACCAGAGGTAGTACCAATAGCATTGATTGCTGTGTATCTATTTTCTAATACGTTATGTGTTACTTTTGTTAATGCCATTTTATTATTCTGTTAAAATCCATTCTTTATTATCTTCGTCCCATATATATATCTTATCATCATTAGGACGCGCTGTGGGCGCTTCCCACATACATGAGTTAGAATTTAATTTCCAACTATTAAAAGGTTTAGGAGGTATAAATGCATCTTTTGTGTAGTCATAAGTAAATCCTATGCCAGCATAGTTTTTTCTAAAAGGAGTTCCCCCATTTTTATGTGTTCCCCCTATAGTATTATAAGATGTTCGTTTGCAAACTTGTTCACGAATATTACCATAATGCATTTCCCAATTTATTGGCCCTTCTGTTTCTTCTTTACCTACTATTAATTCAGTAACGATATTTTGCATATTTAAAAAAGCGTAATGTGCCATAATTAACTAAATGTTATTGTTCCAGTACCTGCAGTAAATACAGATATTTTATCAGATCCTTCAGTAAAAGGTGAACCACTCGATTCTGTTAAGCCCGATCCTACAGTTACTGTGTTTGATGAAGGGTATCTTAATATAACTACACCTGAACCACCTGTTCCACCAACAATACCTGCGTCTCCAGAAGCACCTCCACCTCCGCCACCGGTATTAGCGTCAGCATTACTACCATTACCAGGGTAATTTGATTGAGCAGTTCCTTCACCTCCACCACCCTTACCGGGTATTGTATCATTTCCAGAACTATAACTACCACCACCACCACCACCTGCATACCATACTTGTGATCCGCTTATTTGTTCACCTACACTTGCGGTTCCTGCGTTAGCATAATTTAAAATAGCAGATTGAATACCATCACCGCCATCTCCTGATTCTGCACCACCGCCACCAGCCTGACCAACAGCACCTGCACCACCGCCGCCGCCGCCACATTGTACACCGGATCCAGCTCCAGCTCCTCCAGCATAACCTTGGTTTGCAGTTCCAGCACCAGCAGCGCCACCGGTACTATCACCGCCACCACCACCACCGGATCCACCCGCAGCTCCAGCTGTTCCAGTACTACCAGTATATCTACCTCCACCTCCACCACCTGTGGATGTTATAGTAGAAAATACAGAATCTGATCCACTACCACCATTGCTAGCTGAGAAAGCAGCTCCGGCACCACCAGCACCTACGGTAACAGTAAAATTTGTTGCAGCCGCTAGGCTTAAAGCACTTTCTGCTGATCCCCCACCACCGGAAGCTGAACCATAAGATGTTCTTAAACCACCGGCACCACCGCCTCCAGCTCTATAATAACCGCCACCTGCTCCACCTCCTGCAATAACTAAATAATTTACAGTAACTGGAGGTATAAGAATATTATCAGCAGTCCAACCTTTAGTATCATCTTGATATATTAATCTTACAGTAGCATTTTCTGTAGTACATTGCTTATTAGCTGTGCCTCCTTGTATTTTTTGACTACCATTTGCATCTAGTATCAGTGAATTGGTATCAAATGTGCTTGCGTAGTCCGTAAAGTGTATTTCTTCTCCAGCACTTCCTGCTGGTAAACTAACCGTTACAGCCCCTGATGTTGTATTTACAAAATACCCTTTACCTGCTGCTGCAGTAAAACTAGATGTTTTAATTCCTGTTTCCCAAGTTATAGAACCAGATGATGTTGTACTAGCTTTTATATTTACTATTTCAACAACAGCTCCTGTTGCGGGTGCAGTACTTAAAACTACATTACTTCCAGAAACAGAATAATTACTTTTACTTTGATAAACTCCATCTATGTAAACCTGTGTATCGTTTTCATTTGCTATAACTCCACCTGCCGAAAACGAGGTTGTACTGTTATTTGCTGTAGTATGTGATTGTAAAAATATATTAGCATCTATAACAGTAAAGTGTATTATTTCTAATACAGTTCCTGTTGCTGGAGCAGCATCTAGTGTTACAGTTGTTCCACTTACAGAAAAATCACTTTTTGCCTGGTAAACACCGTCTAAATATATTTGTAAATTGTTTTCAGAAGCAGGAGCAGATGATATTGTAAATGCAGTTCTTGATCCATCTGTAGCTTGTGTAGTACCATCTCCTGATACATTTAATTGTGTTGTTACTTGTCCACTACTTCCACCACCACTTACGGTAATTGTTTTAGTAGCTCCTGTGCCTGAAGCAGTTACACCTGAACCAACAAAGTTTAAAGTTGTACCCGCTGTAGATAGTGAGCTACCTTCTTCTTGTACCGTTACCCCACTGCCACCGGGTATATTTATTGTTTTTGTTGCACCCGTACCTGAAGCGGTTACGGCTGAACCTGTAAAATTTAATGTAGTTGCTGCAGTCGATAATGAAGAACCTTCTTCTTGTACAGTTAGTGCACCACCTGAGGCGGCTATAGTAACTTGCTGAGCATCGTTTCTAGTAAGTGATATATTTGAACCAGCTGTTAATTGCACAGTTGAATCTGTACCACTTGCTGCATCTAAGTTTAAGTCAACATTACTTCCATCTGTCGCTACATTTATAGAATATGTGTCTCCTACTGTGCCAGTACCAAATTTAGCATAGCTACCCATCCCAGTGTGAGATGAACAATAGTAATGTAATATAGGGGGAGTTGTTGTTGTTGGAATAATTTGTGTGTATGCACCAGAACTTCCAGGTGAACCGCTTGTAGTTACACCTGTAGTATATTGAGTACTTCCTGCGGCATCTGCAGCTGTTGCAAATAATAATGGATGAGCACCACCACCAGTACCAGTTCCACCGTTTGAACTATCTGATTGATCAAACTTATATGTAATACCGGGAGTTAATTCAAGATAAGCACCTTCAACTCCGTCTATAGTATAACCATAACTACTACCGGATCCATGAGATGGATGTGCAGTGGTTTTAGTTATAACTTTAACTTCTAAAGTCTGAACTGCGTCGGTATGTCTTATTGTCCGATGTTTAGATTGTACGATTTTACCATCTACATCTAACTCGGATAATTTTGATTTAAATTTAATCGACATATATTATTAGTCTATTTTAGTGATAAGAACTCTATAGGCTCCATCTGTTACGGTATCTGAAAATGCAACTGTTATAGTTCCCGTTGATGCTCTAGCAATATCTACTTGTACAGTTTCATATGGAGATGCAGCTTCATAAACTTGTGCCATAACATCTCTAGTGGCTAAACCGTGTGTTACTGTATATGTATTTGTGGATTTTGCTACAGCAGAGTTTGAAGCTTCTAAATTAACAGCAAAGCTTCTTGCTGCATTATGAGCAGCTAGCCCAGCAGGTGTTACCGCCCTTGCTGTGTCAGTACCTGTAGTTGCTTCTGCAGTTGTTGCTAATTCAACTATACCTTTTACTGTTTCTGAAGAATCTACTACACCAACTATATTAGTAAAACTTGAACCCCCATCAATTGAAAATTCAAATTTATCTGTATCTTCATTAAACTGTAATATAGCGTTAGCTGAATCTCCTCTTTCAACTTCAATACCTGATCGCAGTGTAGTTGCCGGAGTACCAGTTTGATTTTTATTAAGTGTTATTATATTGTCTTCAATATCTAACGTAGCTGTATTAACAGTTGTTGTAGTACCGCTTACAGTTAAATCACCTGTTACAGTTAAATCACCAGATGTTGTTACCGTTACATCTGTAGCGTCACCTATAGTAAAACTATCTGATATTTGTGGTAATCTCGCTTTTAAATTAGCTATACTAACGTCAACATCGGTATCAGTATTTTTCATACTAACCCAAGCTGATCCATCCCAGTATTTTATTTGCTTACTACTGTTATCAGAATTGTAGATTATTCTACCTACATTTGCAGCACCCATCCCACTTGGGTCTGAAGTAACTACATCAACTTTAACGTTTTTTATTTCGTTGTTATTTAAATCGAGATTTGCTAAATGTTTTATTGCCATTTTTTGTTAGTTTAAATATGCTTTCCCTGATATTGCGGCTGAAAATGTTAATACTATTGTATTAGCACTTTGATAATCAACAACTCCAAATACTTGTTCTTCTTCGGAATCTACTATTGTAACAGATGGAAATTTATTTAAATTATGAGTTATTGTCCATGTAGCTGATGCTGACCCCTGTGTATGTGTTGTAGTTCCCCCGTGACTTGCAAATGGTGTTGACTGTACAATTGATGTAATACTAAAGTTTTTTGTAGCACCTGAAACATCTGTTCCTAATAGTTTATCTCCAGCCTCGACAGTTGTGTCTTGTGGAAATGATGATATTTTAGCCATTATAAATCTTTTTTGTTAAATTTACTTATTGCTTGCGAATAGACTTTATCTATATATGTTTCTCTTTTCATTATTTTGTTTCTTCGCGATGATTCAGGCAAACTTTCCTTATCTATTAATATTTTATATATTCTATTTATAAGTCTTTTCCCTTTTGCTGAAACAGTGTATTTGTTATGATCTCCTAGTCTACCGTTACCTTTATGAATTTTTTTAATCCAATCATTTTTTTGCAATCTGTAAAATCTAGTTTTATCCCAACTGTAATACAAGGTTCCGCTTTTAAAATCGTCTATTGTAAAATATTTAATAGGATCGAGATAAAATAGCAATTCCAAATCAGCAATGTTTAACTCATGTTGTTTGCATGCCCATCTGGAAACTAATCTATAGTATTTTAAAAAATCAACCTTAACTTCTCCTCTTTCTATAAAATCCGAGCGGTTCATTATAATACTATTATTACGTCTTGTTCTTGTATTACTTTAAATATATTGTTATCTATTTCTATATTGTGTCCTGCGACTCTATCGTAATAAATTTTGTCGCTATTTTTTATTCCTTCTACATGTGTACCAATTGATACAACTGTAGCAGTTCTGTATCTTATATCTTCTCTGTGGTTTTCAGCAAGAAGTAACCCACCTTCTGTTTTCTTTATATCTTCTTTTATTTCAGATATTACTATATACTTACCTATCGCTTTCATAATCTCTAACGTTTGAAATTACACAATCGGTTGAAAGTATAGTAGTTGCAACTGATACAGCATTTAATAGTGCTGATTTAGTTACAAGCAGTGGATCGACTATACCGGCTTTTATCATATCTTTTACGGTTGCATCCATTACGTCAACACCTTTTTTAAATGATATACCTTTAAAATCTTCAGGATTTAATCCTGCATTGCTTAGTATCATATTGTATGGTGATAAAAGTGCTTCTTTCATTATATCAATACCCTTTAGTTCACCTTGATTAAGTGTTAACTCCCAATCCATATTTGCTGCTGCTACTAGTGCTACACCGCCCCCGGGTAGTATACCTTCTTTTTTTGCAGCTCTAACGGCATGAATTGCATCATCAACCCTGTCTTTTTTTTCTGATACTTCCACTTCAGTATCTCCACCAACATAAACCATTGAAACACCTCCATTCAATATAGATAGCCTATATTCTAAATGTGGTCTCATTATATGATGATCTTCTTCATCTAATTGTTTTTGAAGATACTCGACTCTTTCTTTGACTCCTTCTGGAATCTCATCTATAGCTACAGTTGTACCATCTGTATCAATTATAGCTTTTGATGCATTACCGAGCACGTCTGATGTAATGTTATCTAGTGAGTCACCTAGATTTTCATCTATAACAGTTGCACCCGTTAAAAGGGCAATGTCATCTAATATATCCTTTCTTTTAAGTCCGAAAGAAGGTGGATCGATAACATTGCAACGTATATTGCCCTTTACGAAATTCATCGCTAATGCTGAAATGATTTGCTGATCGCAAGGGGCAATGAGTAACAACGATTGGTTGGACTTGATCGCGAACTCCAAGATTGGTTGAATACGTCGGATATTATCTATATCAGAAGCACATAAAAATATTAATGGCTTCTCAAGCTCCGACACTTCTTTTTCCCTATTAGTATAAAAATGTATACTTTTACTTATTGACTTTATATGTGTACCGTTTATTGAATCTATATAGGTTTCATTTGTCGGTGATGTTTCCATTGTTACTACACCGTTTTCACCTGCTAATTTAAACGCATCTGCTATAAAGTTGCCAAGTTCTTTGTCGTTGTTACAAGAAATGGTAGATACATGATTTAACATCTTTTCATCTACCGGTGATGCTTTTTTATTTAAAAACTCTACGACTTTTTTTACAAACTTATCTATACCGCTTTTAATATCTCTAAATGAAAAATCTTCTCCTTTTAAATTAAAGTAGCTTTTCATTATGTTTTCAGCTAGTACTGTAGATGTTGTTGTTCCGTCGCCTGCTTTTGTTGCTGTTTGTTTTGCGGCTTGCTTTAGCATAGTAGCACCTAGATTTTCCAGTGGATCTTCTAGGTTTACGTAGCTTGCTACTGTAACACCGTCTTTTGTTACGTGAGGATTACCAAAGTCATCTTCTAAAACTACTGTTCTACCAGATGCACCAAGTGTTACTGACACTGCATCCGATAGCTTTTTAATACCTTTAATAAGGCCATCTTTGGCTTCTTTTTTAAAACTAAGGGCCTTTACTATTTTAGGCCCACCGAATTGTACTCCCATTTGATTTGATTAAATTATATTATTTTATTGGAATAGTTTATCTTTTTGTTTTTGTTTTTTTTCAAACAATGTTTTCTTTTCTCCTATATATATTTTATAGCCAACTTTAAACCTAGTTCTAAATCTAACATCTTCATTTGGTTCAAAATCCATGTTTTCATTAACATCTATATAAGCTTGTCCTTTAATAGAAGCACAAGAATAACATACAATTAACAATAAGATAGCAATTATTTTTTTCATTTTTTTTTTAGCAGTTCCACCTTCTTCTAGCGGCTCTACCTCTTTCTGATTTCCAGCTTTTAGATCTGGCACAGAATGACTTTCTTCTTTTTGCAGCTTTACTACCTTTCTTCAGTTTTGAAGGAGGAGTCGTTACTGCTGTTTTAAGCTTACTCCCAGGATTATCTCTTCTATACTTTGAAACTCCTTTTTGACTCATACCACCACCTGCTTTAGCACCGGTACCAGTTTTATTAGCTTTATTGTAATAGCCTAAAGACTTTTTGCGAGAAGGAGCATTTTTTCTTTTTCTTTCAAGCGGACCACCCTGAAGTTCCATATCGTTTCTTCCACAGATGGAGTGCTTATGTGTTACTGGTAATACTTTCATATTATTTAGTTCCTTTACCAAAACCGCCTCTATTCTTTTTAATAGATACAAATTTTTTCTTAGTATGGTCGTAATCCTTACCTTTTATATTTATACCTTTCTTTTTAGCAGCTCTGCGCTTTTTTTGATTCTCAGCCTTCATTCTGGTTCTTCTTGTGGTTTTAGCAAATTTAAGATCTCTTTTCTTTTTCTTTACTTTACCACTCTTGCTGAGTTTATAAGCCATTACTTTTTTTTCTTACGTTTTCTTTTACGTTTCTTTTTTTCAGCCTGTTCGTTACGACTAGCCCATACAGCCTTACGCTGTGCATTACTTTTATATGGCATAACTATTGGTTTTTTATTGCATCAAGCAGTCCACGCTCATACTCTAGTTGTTTTTCAATTTCAAGTATACGTGTTTCAAGTTTATCTATAATAATAATCTTTTCATCTAGCCTTTCATGCACTAAGTGTATTTCATCCTTAACTGATGTAAATTCAGAAAATATACCACCTGCTGTAAATACTGCAGTTACAAACATAATAACTATAGATAAGTTATTCTTTATAAATGTATCAGGCACTATTTTTTCTTTGATTTATTTGCTTTAGAAAATATAGTTCCCATTTTAGGTGGATTCATATATTTTGTTGGCATCAAAGGAAACTTAGCCTTAGACATTTTGCTTGCTCTTTGCAAAACATTATTTGGATTTGGCATACCTTGACCCGGCATAGCAGACATTGCTGTTGCGTTTTTAGGTGTCATGGTTTCTAATTCCATATTTTTATTAAGTCTAGTAAGTGAGCTTCCTTTTGTTTCATATGTTTTTCCGTTAACAACAAAAGAATCTTGATTATTTTCTTGAGCTTTTTTTAATTCGCCTATAAATTTATTACTCTGTAAGGCGCTAGGCCTCATACTTTCAGAAAACGTCATTCGCTCCTTAACTTTTTTCATGTAATTTGTTCCTGGCATGATTACATGTATTTTTTATAAGCTGGCACCGCAGAGTTATTCATTGGTAACTTTTGTTGCTTTAAAGGTGACTTGCCTTTTGCTTTTTTTAGAAGGTCATTAATTATTGAATAAGCCTTCGGTCCTGGTTTTCCCATATTATTTATTTTTGTTTACTGATTTTAACATTTTTTCTATTCTTACAGCTTGGCTTTTATGCATAGCTGAGGCTTTACGTAATTCAGCCGAAATTTTTTTAAGTTTTTTTGCGTCCATGAGCCTTTCTTATTTGTTCTTTACCTTTTTTAAATATAGAAGCAACTTGTCTTTTACCCATGACACGCGCTCTTTGTTCCCCTACAGTTAATATCTGTATCTTTCTAGCATAAGGCTTATTTACTTTCTTTACCTTAGCCACTGTGGCCCTAGCATCAGCTGGGGTCTTAAATTTGATACCCACTGTATCTTTAGGGTTTTCATCTGTATATAGTCTACGGCCAGAACCTTTTGGTTTCTTACCTGTACCTACTTTAGGATCTTTTCTTTTTTTTGGCATTTGTTTTTCTTCTTCTTATTTGAGAAGTCTTTCTTCCCATACCAACCCGTTTCTTTTCTGCAACCGCCCGCTTTTTTTCAGATGGTGACATTTCACTCCAGGTTTT
>Ga0181406_1000010_pt1 | contig 63413 bp, 67 predicted proteins | sample 29SPOviralmetaG_FD_130135 | JGI IMG/M metagenome (GOLD analysis project Ga0181406, IMG submission 130135) | Marine viral communities from the oligotrophic San Pedro Time Series (SPOT) site, San Pedro Channel, CA, USA - 29 SPOT_SRF_2011-12-20 | ecosystem: Environmental > Aquatic > Marine > Strait... | reverse complement strand
TGATTCGGAATTATCACCAATCCCGTCGCCGTCAGAATCCATTGTTTCGGTTGGATCTAAAGGGAATGCATCTTCTGTATCATTGACACCATCTCCGTCATCGTCATTGTCAAGCATATCGCCTACGCCGTCGCCATCTGTATCATACTTCAAATCGCCATCTAACGGAAAAGCGTCTTCAGTATTATTGACACCATCACCGTCAATGTCAGGATCAGCATTATTGCCAATCCCGTCACCATCCGAATCTTCGTTTTCAAATTTGTCATTCGGAAATACGTCGGCGTTGTCGCCTACTCCGTCGCCGTCTGTATCGGCTGTTTCCGTTGCATCATTTGGAAATGCGTCAGCGTTGTCGCCTACTCCGTCGCCGTCTGTATCGGTTGTTTCCGATTTATCATTTGGAAATGCGTCAGCGTTGTCGCCTACTCCGTCGCCATCTGTATCGGTTGTTTCCGTTGCATCATTTGGAAATGCGTCAGCGTTGTCGCCAACACTATCACCATCACTATCAACCCATTCCGAAGCGTCGTTAATCGCCCAATCGGAGTTATCGCCTACACCATCTCCGTCTGTATCGGTTGTTTCCGTTGCATCATTTGGAAATGCGTCAGCGTTGTCGCCTACTCCGTCACCGTCTGTATCGGATTGTTCATTTGGGTCATTAGGGAATACATCGGATGGATCGGAAACACCGTCACCATCACTATCAGGAATCAAAGGTTCAGAGTCTTCGCCATCACCAATGCCGTCGCCGTCTGTATCGGGGTCATTAGGGTCTGTACCCAATTTCTGCTCATCCATGTCGGTAAGGCCGTCACCATCTGAATCTGCATCAGGGTCTTCGGGAGGCGGTTCTTCTCCCTCTCCAGGTCCGAGAGGTTCTGGGTCTTCACCATCAGGAATTCCGTCACCATCTGAATCTTCTTCATTTGGGTCAGTTTCGCCCGGATCAACTTCACCATTTCCATTTTCATCTTCTTCGCCATCTTCTAATCCATCCCCATCACTGTCGGGGTTATTCGGGTCTGGGTCGAATTGATCATCGACACCATCACCGTCACTATCGACAGCTACTACTACACCGGATAAAAGAGAAATGCAAATCAAGTAAGCGATAATCCGTACCCTTGACATAGATTAACCATTGAGCCCACATATATGAAAATCAATGCGGGCTGATGCTCGAAAGCACACTTTAGACAAAAAAACATGATGCTCCAGTTAGCCTATGTTTTTCACAATGAACCCAATATCGCAGTATTAGCGAAAATGAACCACGCCAAAAGCGATTTAGAAATCAATGACAACCAGATATACACCCTTTCGCCATAAAGATAATTCGGATACAAGTTTCCATACTGGAATGCGTGATTGAATGCAAATGATTGGAATAAGAAAAATTGTGATATGATGATCCACCAAACAAACGTCGGTATCATATCCCAACCAACGCCTAACTGCTCTAGGTTAAGAATCAAAGAACCCCATATCGCAATCCAGGGGAAAACACCTACAATGCAACCAAAGATGAAAGGGGTCCAATCGGTTTTTTCCCGATCTATTGGGTTCATTGTTTCGCCAAGCCAACCAAAGAGAATCATTCCTACGTTAGCTCCAGCGATAGCGACTAGCGCAGTTAAGTTGTTTAATCCAGAAAGAAGCATGATAATTAGAATCATAACAGTTGCAGACAATGAATACTCGACCCAACGGAACAAATTTCTCCCACGCTCTAAGTCGCGCTGGTAAATCTCAAACACGCCCGGAACAATCGTCAAGTAATGGAAAAATGCAGATAGCAAAGAAAAAGTAGCAACCCAATAAGCCAAAATAGCATCATAATTAACCAAAGTAAAGGGTGTGCATTCTCCCGATTCGAAACAACCAGGAGGACCTGCAGCGAAAGTGCTGATTATCGAAATCACAAAATCAGTGTTAGCGAAAGCAACCATGATTAAACCAGAAATCAAGTGTACCGTTCCAACAATAAATGAAAATCGCCTTATCCGATCATAGTCTTCTTGCGCTACGTCTTTTTCTTTGTTGTAAGTTCTTTTTCCAACCGTTGTAGCTTGAGATTTGTTGCCAACTTCGATTCGAGGCTCTGGTGCTTTTTTGCGATTGAAAATTCCTTTTACTTTCTTTCCTAAACGATTAGGATTCGTCATAACCTTCCAGCCTTGACCCTTCGGAACTACTCTCGCTAAGTTGCCGCCATCTCTTTCAGCAGCAGCAATAGATTCTGCTTTTGTTCGATTAGAAGAAGAATGCTTTTCCACAAAAGGTTGTTTCGTGCCTCGCACGTCGTACCTTCTGACCATATCTGACGCTCTCTGTTATCCTTTTTGACAAATACGGTTAATCCATGTTCAAAAGCATGGTTTCAATCAAAAATCCCACTCTATTTTTCCATCCCATACGTTTTCATAACTGGCAACTTGTTCCGTATTAACCCCCAAGTCTTTCGCTAATTTTCGCTTATCGTCATACCCGTTGATGTAGTCTTGATCTTCGAAAACCCGGACAACATTGAGTTTGTCTGCCCGTCCTGAGCCATCATCGAGTCTAAAAAGCGTAATAGCAGGGTCAACTTCTTGATCGTCTATGTTTGTCACTTCGACGTATTCACCAAGACTTTTCTCATCCATCAAATTTACAACTTCATTTGGTATTCTCGATAAAACCATTGGGTCGGAAAATATGCTCATGCTAGGGTATCGTCCTTCAGCAAAAGCAGTTCGAGGGCTAACATCTCGAAATACCAGATATTCAAGTCCGGCATCGAGCATGGCCTTTTCAAAAATAGTGAAATGATTTTCTCCGACCACCTGGTAAGAATTATCAAGATCATCAGCCATCGAAGTTATGATCATGGCTGCGATTTCAGTTTCAGTATTATTTGCTTTCATTTTCAACCAATCCTCCTTGTTGCTTACTCCTTGCACACCATCCCAACCTCCGCCGTATTTGATGTATGAATCCATGAAAGCATCAATGTCAAGGTGCTTTGCTAAACGTTCTCCAGCAATCATATTCGCTTCATCGTTTTTTGCACCAAGATAAACGTTGCCGACTGCATACGGTCCGGTTTTGAATTTACCAATTTGTTCATCGGTGTATTCGACTCCAGAACTGCCGTCGAAAACCTGCGGATTTAGGTCGAGGGGCGGGTTATCATTTTCTAAAACCCACAAACGGCCTCCACTACGTCTTTCTCCAGTTGGAATGAATCTATTCAAGTTAGCAGAGAACTCTTTTGCTTCATCATTCTCCGCTGAAGCATACCATTGTGCCATTATCGGTTGATTGGTCAAAAAGCGTGCATTGGTGATTTGATTTCCCTTCAAACCCGATCTGCCCCTATTCATGCTTCCTCGGTATAGCCTTGCATCGTATTTTCTCCTAGCATATTTGGTGGCGTTTGGATTGTAAATGTAATTGAGCCATACAGTAGCACCTGGTTGATCGTGATATGAGCCGGGCGGACCTACAGTATATGGCGGCCAGGGTCTTTTTAGGGACTTAACTTTCGTCTTTATTGTTCGAACATTCCAACCAACTTTTCGCATTTTGGCAGCATAAGATTTAGCGCGTTCCTTGTTCGAATCTATGTTCCGTACATCTGCAATGTATGTCTTGCCGTTAAGGTTGCGAAATCTCCGCAGACTGTGTTTTGAACGGCCTCTGACCTTATTCCCATACTTATTCCAATATGGATCTCTGAAGTATTTGTCAACGTGCTTATTCCTCTTGAAAGGCGCTTGCTTTCTCTGCTCTTTGGTTGGCCCAATAACCGATGATTTGCGGTATTTTCTCAATCAGCATCCCTCAGCAAATCTTGGTCGTAGTTTTTCCCCTTTCGAAGTTGTTTTGTTCTTGCACACGCCCACTGAGTATTGCTCATTCTAACGCCTTTAGGCCACCCCCCAGGGCGCTTCTTTCCATTGTATCGGTTGCGAACTGACTGAGGGTTCGAATTGGCAGCACCCCATCCCCTGTCGAAGCTGGCTTGATGAATTTCTTTTGAAAGCCCGGTCTTTTGGCTTGCTTCAACCACGCAAGGGTGAAATCTTGATTTGTTGTATTGTTTTGCACTAAGATTGAATCTATTTTCAAAATCCTGTATGCTTGCATTTAGATTTGGTTTATTCCAAAGTATCCATCGAGAAAGCGCACCTGCAGTTGTAGGGTCATTCCAATTCTCATTCCTTTGATGCCGCCGAAGGTATCTTTCCTTGCGTCGAGGGTCTTTGTGCTTCGTATAATCGGAATATCCTCTGCCTCCGAAATGGGTCTTCTTTGTTTTCCCGTTAGCATAAACAAATTCAGCAACCAACTTCTTGTCCTTTCTAGGACTTCGAGAAATTTTCACTGAAATCGGTCTCATCAAGATCGCCGCCTATTGCTGACGTAAATCCCGAATCCCCCGCTTCGTGGGATGACCCTTGCATTTCTTTTAGCAACCGTCCTCACTCTATCAGCAACCATTCTAGCGTAGGTTTTGCTTCTTGTAGCTCCAATGCCTCTAAATTGCTGATTATTGATGTGGCGAATAGATTCAGAAGTTCTTCTGTTCATGTCCTTTCGAACTCGCAAAAATGAAGCGTGTCGAGGCTTACCAGATTTCATTTTACCTCGGAATTTGTATTCGACAATAGCGCCTTTTGGTGGCGGATTCAACCTGTCTGCATCAGTCAAACCGATTCCAAGTTTGAATTTCAATCCAGGCTGGGCTAAAGATTCCATTAGCAGTGATCCAACTTTTCCTTCATTGCTATTCAATCCTTCTTCATATCCAATGACTCTTGCCTCTTCAGTCCATGATGGCTTTACTTTAATTATTGAAGATTTTCGACCTGAAGAGTAAGGAGATTTAGGGTCGCGTAGCATAATCCCTTCAGCGCCCCCCATCACCAAGTCGTCCATAGCGGCTAAAATTGATTCTTGAGAACCGTCTTCAACAACCACTTGCGGAGCTAAAATCAATTTGTCTGTCGATGGAATCATCTTCGTACCTAACCAACCGCCACCGAATGCTTCAGTCGGCGTGCCGTCGAGATTGTAATATCCGCTTGTTTTCCAATTCTCATCAGGCAATTTAGCGATTCCACTTTTCCATTCTCGCATTAGATCCATTGCTTCTTCAAAATCTTCGGCTTTCATGTATTCTCGAACCCCGCCACTCCAAGCACCGAACTCATCTTGAGCCAATGTTTTCACGTCGGAATATCCTTTGTAAAGTCCTGGAGCATCAAATACAACATACTTCAATTCATTCCATTCGTCCTTGTTGTAATCTTTGCTTTTGGGTTTTCTTCTGATGATTGAAGCGGCTCTTTGATACTGTTCTCTGCCAGCCCAAAGTTCACCATCCAACCTTACCTTTGGAAATCCTTTTGTAAATTCTTCTGGAGCGTAAAAGACGTTGCCATTTTTAGAAATGAACTTTTCACCATCCCAAATTGCCCTGTATCCATCATATTTTTCGCTCATAAGCCACCCGGAATAATTCTTCTTTCCCTTGTACCTAGCAGCCTTCATTATTTTCGGAGCCATTTCTGTTTGATTGACTTTATTTGATTTAGCAGCGGATCTCTTTGAATCAAAGTCAACGTTCGCAACGGGCTGTTTTTGTTTATCATCATAGCCTCTTTCTTTGGCTTCAGCCTTGACTGCCTTGTATGCCTCTTTGTCATCTTTGAAAGTGTTTGACATATCAAGAATAGCCTTGAATTTCTTGTTGTTCATCGAGCCGTAGTTTCTCAAACGGCCACTGGCCGATCTAGCAATGTTTTCCATTATTTCACCTCATCCTCATTCTCAAGCCCAATTCGGGAATCCTCTTTTTCGTGACTAAAATCACTGGTTGATGATCTAAATACTGCCGTCTTTTCTCCCCTGGACGTTGAACCCTTTTCATCAAATTCTTAGAGTTCTGGTCCTTTCCTTTTGCTAATACATCAACATAACTTTTGTTAGCGACGGTGACTGGTTTGGCAGAATAAACAGAATAATGGGTTTTTTTACCTGCTTGATATTCAACCACTCTAACCTTGTTGTTATTCATGTTTTTTCGTATGAATTGAGCAAGTCTTCGAGCGTCAAATTGGGTATTTGCATCTGCAACCCTAAACCCTTTCCAGCCGTCAAATTTCCTTACACCTTTGCCTTGAGATTGTTGAAAATTATACCTTCTTGATTTGAATTGCTTTCGAGCCCTTGCTAACCCTCTTGTAAAAGGAGCAGAAGTTCTAGCTCTGTTGGCTTCTCTTGTAATCATAACCGCCAACACTTCTCTTTCCTTTCGAGTATTAACCACCTTGTCTTTTTGCGTGTTTGCGTATGCTTGAATTGCTCCAGCCACGTTTTCTCTTTTTGGACCGGCGTATGAAGATAGTTGGGTGACAAGATAATTCCTAGCAACGGGGTCAGACAAGTCAACACTTTTCATTCGCTTGAGGGTTTTGATGATTCTATCATTTTGTCTGCTCATTGTTTTTTCCTCCAGTATTGGGGTTGATTCTTCTTCAAAACACCTTTCATTTTCAAGAGTTTGTTATTTCCTAAATTGACCCATCTTCGTTTAGTTTTTGGACCGATAGGAACAGTTCGGATCAACCAACCGCGACTTCTTGCGATTCTTGCCGATTGCCTAGCGCTTTCTTGGTCTTTCCAAATAACCAAACCAGAATTTGTGTTGTTCGACGTGTATTCTAAATCTCGGCCTCTAGCATCTCGATATATCCGCCTAAATGCATGAGGCTTGTTTTTGTTTTTTGCATCACCTGGATATGGCGGGCCTTGTCCGTTTTTCCAACCTTGGTGCTGAAAATCAGGCTGGATTTGACCAGTAGCAAAACCACTTGTATGAGGCGGTTTTTTTATTATGAAATCATTATTGCTCCTTATTCTGTATGGCTGACCATACTTTCCGCCTTGATTTTTGATTTCCCAAGTCTTTGTAAAATCCCAACCATCATTACTCTCCTTAACACTAGGATTTAGGGTCAATTCACCAATCGGCATACCGTGAATTTGAGGCTCTGCTGAATACCATAGTCGGCGGGCATCATTTCCAAACACTCTCGGCAGAAAGCGGCCATAATTTCCAGCCTCTAATGAATCTAAAACATCGTCTTGATCCCAGTCGGCAGGGTAGTTATGACCATCAGGCAGTTGAAGTTCTGCACCATAACCTGTTCTTACTATCTTTTTGTCTGTACTATCTTTCTCACCGCCAACGGGGTTTGCTTCGTAAAGAGCTTCGAATGAATGAACCGGATCATCTTGATGATAAGGGTCACGATATGGTAAATCTTTCATGTTGGCCTTGTATGCATCATATTCTTCAATGACTTTCTTGACTTCATCTTTTATCGGTGGCGCTCCATCTTGGACCTTTCCATCGAGCATCCAACCGCCACCCTTTCCGTCATCTGTTGGTTCTGCGTTCAAGTTGAAATCGACCATACTGCTCATCATCACGCCGCCAAATTTGTCTAGGCTTTTGACCTCAAAATTTCCATCATTGTAAAGGTCTAAGAAATCAACTTCTCCTTCAGAAGCAGACTCAAAAAATTGGTCCTTTCCTTCATCACCTCTCATTTCATAAACCCGAATATCTTCGATAAATCCATTCGCTAGTTCGGCTAAATCTTCCATGCCATTGAAAATCTGCTTTCTGTAATCTTCTCTGTTTTCGGCATCTTGGATGAGTTTGTAATCTCCACTTCGATTTACTAGAACCGCCCATTTCTGAAGATGCTCGTCGCTGATTTCCATTACGGTCACATTGTCTGGATCGTATTGTTTAACGGAATTCATAATCTCTTTTGCCTCTTCAAGAGTCCATGCTGGATAAGAATTGGGCCTTTCATCGGGCTTCTTTGGGTGTGGACCATCAGAATACAGCCAGCCTTTGCCCGGACTTCGCCCTTCAGCCCCGTCTTCGGGCCAATATCGTGTTTCAGTAGCCCATTGAACTTCAACTCTATATGGCGCTGCAATGATTGGTTTTCTTGGCGTTGGATCGGTTTCAGATGGGAAATGATAATCCCAATCATCGACAGCATCCGAAAACGATGAGTCGTCTGCGACTACGCTGTTGAAAAGACCTAAAGTTTCGAAATCAGGTACGCGCCATGAGCCCGAATTATTTGATACGCTTTCTTGAACTGAATGCTTGAAAGGCCCCTGGTCATTCCAATTTTTGTTGTTGTTTGCCTCGTAGTATTCTCGAACATAATCTCGAATAAGATGCTCCCTTAACGATTGATATTCTGCACCGTTAGGCTTCAAATCTTCTGTTTGGTCAAAAATCCACATATCTTTTGGGGGTATTTCAAACGCTATTTCGTTAGGAGATAAACGTGGAAATTTGAATGGCAGCGTTCTAACGCCACTCTTTAGCCCGTATGATTCTCGAACCAAGTCTGCCAATTGTTTTCCCTTGAATTCCTTTGAATCTCTTTCGGGGTCGCCTGATAGATCTTCTGCAAACCTATCCAGCTTGAATGATGGATTTTTACCTCCTTTGTATGAATATCCGCCGAAAGAACTACCTCCGCCACTTATCCCAAACCTCTTTGAAACCTTTTCTAAGATTTCTTCGTCTGAAACATCTTCTGCCCTTCTCCATGAACTTACGGTTTCATCAGCAAAACGCAAACCCAAAGCACTTTTCAAAGCACTACGTTTTAGTGGATTGTCTTTGGAATCTATGGTTTCTGCAGTCCAACCTGCAGTCACCGTATAATCGCCTTTCTGCTCATCTTTTGATACCATCAAGCCGCTATCCCTGTATGTCACGTCGAACAAACGACGATCAACCATAGTGCCTGTATTTTTATCGACAATGAAATAACCGGCCTTTTTGGTCAAGCCCGCCTTGGTTGAGGGAATGTAGCCCGGAGCCTTCGCCATAATTTAATTCAACATTCATCCATTATTCATGCTATCGGGATCGTAAAGCCGAAACGCACATTTTTTCCCGTTTTCAACCATGACACATTGAGTATGTTGAACTTTTTGTCATTTGCTTGAAACGGTCGTAAATCACCCTATCGCACTTCAAATCAGCACCACATAATGAGCAATGATTGATTTCTTCTTTCCTGGGTTTCAAACCGGGGGGATAATCGTCAAAGCAATGAATTATTCGATTGCTCGAAGTGATGAAAAATATCGACATGGGAATCAAAAGAATTCTTTTGTGGGTGCATCGAAATTAAATCCGAATTTGAATGCAAGCTGTAAAACGTGAATGACAAAAATAGCAGAACCGACAAGAACCAAAATTCCCTCATCCAAAGTATTCGCTCGAATTATCAGCCACCCGGTTCCTAGAAAAGCCAAAACGTCTGTCAATGGGTTCGCAACGTATGACCGGTTATTGTCGGCCATTCCCATTTCAGAAACCATGAAGTAAAACACGCCAAAAGCAGAGCCAGCAAAAGCCCAAGCAGTGTTTGTCAATGCAGTATTCATACTTTCGATAGTTGATTCTTCAAGAAGTGAAAATCCAAAAGTCAGTATTACTACTGGACCGAGCAAAAAAATCAATCTTTGTAATCCATTCATCTTACTCAACCCGATCATCGACTCCAATTTGTCCTTTTGCATCCACAATACCAACGTTGCCAGGAACCCACCACATCAAATGATTGTAGCGCTTGTTCTCGGCGGAGATTGATGCCATCTGCATTCGCCTTGATCGCATTCTGATTTCAGCACGCTTCAGTTGCCGTTGGATGCTTTGACGGTTTCTGCTTGTGTTTTGAATCATATTCCCAGTGACGGGGTTTAGGACAAATTTTGTTCTTTTCAAATCCATACGCCTTCGTTCGTTCATTCGCATTTCTTCAGCGTTAAGTTGTCTTAACCGTTGAAGCTCTTTTTGACGTGATGATGAGTCCGTGATCCAATCCGAAGGGTTTGGTTCTGAGTTGAAACGCTTTTGATAGCCTCGCTTTTTCATACAGTTATTACAAGTGCAAGCGCGTCCGTCTTTCATTCCACCACTGCAGCCACATGAACCCATTCAAACCCGCCTCCGCATTTTCATTGAAGCACGCATGATTTGATTTGAGATACTTTGACGGTTTCTGCTTGTGTTTTGAATCATATTCCCAGTGACGGGGTTTAGGACATATTTAGCCCGCCTTTGACGCGATTGCCTTTGAGCCGCATAATATTCATCCATGCTATTGTAGCCAAGAGGCGCTCCCCTGGGCAAACCTCGCCCTGTATTCATGTTGGGGGGGTCAGGATTACGCGATAAAACACCATCCATAGAACCATCCTTCGGCAATCTTGGATTTGAGTTGTATATGTTCTGCTTCAAAGAAGCATCAGTAGCGTTTGTCGGACCGACTATTGTATGAGCCTTCGGCATTCTCAAATCACTCTTGTATTTTTCAGCCTTCTTTTTGGATTTGAAACGACGCATAGCCTTTCCAGTATTCGTATTGACAACAACCCAGCGCTCATCATCATTCCAGCGATCCGCCATATCTGCTGAACCTCTTGGATTCATTCGCTTCTGATAATTCTTAGTTCCGCAAGTGCATTGACCTTGTGGTTTCCCGCATGAGCCCATTCAACGTCGCCTCCGCCCCATTGCACCGCCATAATAGCCTACGTTGCCTCGACTGTTTGGATATTTCAATCGGCCTCCACTTTCACGGTTGAGCGCCATTTTGGTTTGTCTTGGAGTACCATATTTGTCGATATAATCAGCAATCTGCTTGTTAATCATTGCAGTGGATTTAGAAGAGCCCGTTGGATCAAACATTGTATTGTTGATATTATTGGTTCTGTAGTTGCCTCGCATTCGGTGAAGTGCAGGGAGATTTCCGTTTGTTTGTATTGAGAAACCCCTGGCGTTGCCGTACATGGGCTTGAGCCGGACAACGGAATTTCCGTTTTTATCCATACCCAATCCAACCATTTTCAAGTCCGTTCCCTTAACGGGTATAGCCTTCCGAAATCTTGTTTCTCGTACCATGCGTCTTCGCCTCTTGTTCAAAGGTGCCTTGTTTTTCCTTTTCAAATATGCGCTACTGTTTGTTGAAAAATCATATTTTTGCCCCCTTATTTGTTTGATTTTATCTTCTGCAGCCTTGATTGCTTCATTTCTTTTTTCCAATGCAAGATCGTTATTTGCTTCAACGGAATCTCTTAGTTCATTTTGTTTAGTCTGTTGAAACCAAGCATCCCATTCAGGAGTTCGAACATAGTAGTCGTCATCCCAGTCGTCATCTTCAAGCTCTCCCATGAGCCTCATTGCACCCTCCGTTCTTTTCTGCGCTCTAAATTGAGGAAAGCCTTGCCAAGCGCCGTATTTGTTCAAAGACGTATCGCTCTCAATCCAAGTTGGCTCTTGGAATTGCGAACCATATTCACCATCATCCCAGGGGGCAACATCGGGATAATATTTGAAATCCCATAGCAGTGATTCGACGCGTATAGATCGCTGCAAATCTTCAGCCAAGCCCCTGCCCTTCGAAGGCATTGAACCGATTCTAGCAAAACCGCCAGTATTGCCTACACGATCAGCGGCTAACATCATCATAACTTGTTTGACTTGTTCGCTGTCTTTCGTATAGGTTTCATCTCCGTCTGCAAAAGAGATTAAAAGTTCATTTTTTCCACCATGAGGATATTTGAAATCACTATTTCTTTTGAGAAACACTGCAACGTTTGGATAAACGCCTATTTCATCCCACCCGTCTTTGTAAATTTGTGGTGGGATTTTACTTTTGAAATCAACGCCCCTTTTTCCGAAATAATCCATCAATGGATTCAATCAATCACCTACTTTTTCTCTTGGTATTGGTTGTTCTTTTCGGAAAGTGAATGTAATTTCTGTATCTGTTTGTTGATCCAATAGGAACAGTTCTGACATAGACATTGAATTTACGCCTCAATCCTTCAGCACGCGTTCTTGCAGAATTTCTTGTCAGGCTTTCATTGGCGAAATTGACATAACGCCTGTTTTCTCGAACGGTTCTGCCTTTGGCTCCTTTCCTTAGAACATTGATATTTCTTATTTTAACTGGATTTGAACGTACAGTCAGCCCCATTTCACGGGCTTTTGCAGAGGAAATATTTCGCCCGAACATTCTCTGAGGCGGATAAGTTGACATCATACTCCCAAATCCAGCAAGCGGGTTTGCCGCCGCTACTGCAGCGCTTGTAATATCGACGTTGACTCTTTTTCCAAACGATTTAGCCCAATCTGGTAATGTTCCAGTGACCCCTCCGCCCCTTTCCCAAAGTGCGGTTAAACCAGGGCCATATTGTTGAGGCATTCCATTTATTTCAATGAGTCTTTTTCTTGAAAATCTTTCTTTGTAGCCTTCTGGTAAATTGATTGATGCTCGATACTCAGGAGTATATTCAATGACCAATTCCGATCCATCGGCATCAAAGTCGTATGACCATGATTCGATGCAATCTGTTTCACATTGACCTGCAAGACCGGAATCAACGTATCTTTTTACCCACTCTAAATCGACCTTATACCTCGTTTGATCCACTTGTGTATCGGGGAGTTTCAAGCCTAATTTTTGTGCGGCCTTTTCGATTGCATCCTTTTCCTTTTTCTCTTGGGCTTCTTTTTTGGCCTTTTCAGAAGCCTGGAACTCTGCTATTGCTGCCTTTTGTTGCTCATCGGAAATGCGCTGGCGCTCCATTCTTTCTTCTTCCATAGCGACTCTTTCAAGAGGGTCTAAATCGCCCATGCCCGCCTCTAATTCAGCCAATTGCCTTTCAAGTGTTTCACGCTCTTTTGTACGCAATTGTGCGGCAATGGATAAATCCGAAGTTCCAGTCACTCCACCGGAAAGAGGATCAACATATTTCACTCCAGCTAGAACGTTTTCAGGAGTATTTTCTAGTTCTTCGAGAAAAGTTCCACGTTTCACCCTTGAAAGAACCTGCTGTCGTCCGGATTCATCAGTCACGGTGACGGTGTTCGTTCTAGCGTCTGCTACAACTCCGACCCAATCCCCGGTTGACATTTTCGCTTTTCCAGTTGTTTCATCAAAAACCTGCCCCGTTTCGAGATTGACAAGAAAAATATTGGCGGGCTCTTTGATCGTGGCGAAACCCGGCCAATCCTTGAGAGGGAAATTAGCCCTTGTGTATGGTTTTCCGTAAGCAATCCAAGAATCACGGTTTGTCGATAAGGTGAGTTGGTTTTGAGTCCATGCCGTGTAAAGCGGACCATTACGCGCAAAATCTCTTCGTAGCAATTCTTTCATTCTTTCATCATTGGCTCTTATGCCGGAGGCGTATTCAAGGAATACTGAATCTGCTTTTGATTTTGAAGCGCTGAAAAGACGTTTAAGGAGGCTTTTGTCCTCTTTTCGGTTTAAGTCAATCGCTGCACCTGCAGCAGCAACACCAGCGACAGCAATGGGAAATCGGTATTCATCCCAAAATTCTGCAAGGGCATCCTGATTTTCCTGTGTGTTATCGTTTGCTTGTTGCTGAACAGCCGGTGAATCCTCGTTTGTTATGATGTTGGCTTGAGCGTTTGCAGCACCGGATACTGCACCAGAACCCGAAGTTGGCGCTGTTTCAGTAGGATTTAGTGATACGGTTCCCCCTTCGCTCGGAGGGGGATTTGTTGAAGGCGGGGGTGTTGTTCCTCCTGGCTGAGTTCCGGGAGTCGGAGTCGGATTTATTGTTGGAGGCGGAAGTGGATTTGGAGCCGGTTGTCCGGGCGTTGGCAAAGAAAAAGACGGGTCTGGGTCATTGTTAGCAAGCCCTGTCAGCGGGTCAATCAAGAACGTATTCTGTTGATCACTAATGACAAATTGATCATAATTGTATTTTCGATTCTTTGGTTTTCGTTTTCGTGGATTATCAGACATTTAATCACCATCCAGTTGTAGGGTTGCCGTCAAAGTCAGCAGAGCTTGTAGCGAAACCAGCGGCTCCACCGACTACGCAACCTATGGCAGCAGGTACTACAGCAGCAAAACCTAACCAGACAAACACGCCAGCAGTTGCAGCACCGGAGACACCGCAACCTACTACGGCACCCTCCCAGTCTGTTAGCAAACCTTCATCTTCAGGGCCATAATTTCCAAACCCGTAAGGCTGTGGTTCGCCATAATCAACGTAATTATCGGGCAATTCAGAATACTTAATGTCGCCAGCCCCGTCACCATCCAAGTCAATAAGATCGTCTTGAGGAATAGCCAAACCGAAAAATGACGTGTTGACTAGCAAAAGCCCAAGAAGCAATACCCCTATTGTGACTGGGAATCCATATCCACCTTCGAATACGTCATCGGTTCCTTCATCATCCGAACCCCAATAAATCGCTAGAATTATTGATACTGCAATAAGTAGCCATATTCCTAGAGTTGACCATTCAATGAAAGTCCAATTGCCAAAAGAAAAGTCGATTTCTGAACCAAAGGATGCTAGGAAAAACGTCAGAATTAGAAAACCGATTGCCCCTAAAGCAATCAGTCCGACGATAACGCCCTCGCGGGTTTCAAATTCTGAGTCATCGACCATTTATTCAACACCTTTAACCAATGGAGAACCGATCCAGTCCAATAAATAGTACAATGGTGCAGCACCGCCGGTCAAACTGAAGGCGAACCATAGCCACTCTCCATTCTCCCCTGTTGTTCTAAGCACGCTGAACATAACCAGGGTTTGACCTGCGATTAAACAAATTGCACCAATTAGGAAAATCCATGCAAAAATCGTATCATCTGATGATTCAGCACATTGAGTAATGCCGTCTGCAATATCGCTTGTTCGACATTCAAACACATTAAATGCATCTAATCCGGCAAGAATTAGCAAGAATCCACCGACATAAAGCCAAGCAACAATTCTTCGCTCTCGTTCAATATCACCCAAGAACCCATTCGCCATGCTTCGAGTTGGGTTGAATCGGTGCTTTATGGGTTGCCGTCATTATTGGCTCATATTCACACTTTATGGTCGCATTTTTAACGTCTGGATTTAGCCTTTTTGCGATCATACAATATCGAGCCTTGAGGATTCCGAACTCCTTTTGGATTAAGGTGAAAAAGTCCAAATCTTCTTTGATAAGGCATTCTGCTCAAGTCAATCAATTGGCTCCCATCCGACATATAGACACCACCCTTAATTCCCGGCTTCAGCTTGAATCCACGCTCGTAACTTGGGTATGGTTGTCTGAAGTAATTTAACCACCCTTCAGCGGTTTTGACTGTTCGTACTTTGTAGCCATAATTTTTTCTTGCCGTTTGCGCTTGTCTTTGAGCCTGTTCTTGTGTTCTTTGGGTGTTTCGAACATCGGCTACATACAGCACATGGTCATCACGCCCATTGCTATATGTCCTATGCCTGAATGTGGTTGGTCGAACGTAGGTTTTTCTCTTTCCGATTTCACCGATTTTCACGTTCATAGCTGGAACGTAATTCTTTTCTTTGCCCCAATCTCCAATATTGATTCGCTTGTTGCCTTTTGCGGAGTATTTTTTCTCACTGAAATCTCCCCATTCTCCCGCTTGGATCACGGCTTCTTGTCGAGGGCGATTATGGGCTACAAAATCTGTGAGGCTTTCTAATAAATCCCAATTCTCCATCACATTATCAGGCCACACCCAATCTCCTTCTTCGACCCTAATGTTGAAATCCGTCATGTTGTCAATCATTTGGCCTTCGATTCGATGCAGAGCATTTATCGCTGCTGGAACTCCCTTTCTTGCATCTCGCTCTAATTTCCAAATTGCCTCGCGTGCTGCATCATTGTATGCTAGCCATTTTGCGGGGGTGTTAATGAATCCTCCAGGGAATTCTTGAATGTATTTTTCAAACCTTTGACTTTCATATTTGTTCGAACTTAGCGCCTCTTCAAACGTTAAATCTCCATCCAATATGTTCATTCCGTCGTGGCCGAAATAATCATTGAAAGGATCGTTCCATCCTGGGCCTTCTATAATGTTATCAATTGCTCGAACATCCATTTTCTCGTTTTCCCTCATGTTATCAACAATCGAGCGCGGATAGAATTCAAGGTCATAAACTCCCTCGAAATTTCCAGTGAATCCATTTCGACCACCTACAAAAACGTTATTTTCGTCGTTAAACCAGTTCTTCACAACCGTTCTTATGCGCTCTGGATCCTCGCCCTTTATACCGACTTCTTGGTATCCAATGATTCCATTTTGAGCAGAAAGTCCTATGCTGTCGTCTTCTGATTTAGAAGCCAAACGTATTTCACCAATTTTTTCTTCAGTATCTTTGTCATAAACGTCCAATTCGATGTAAGGCATCATTGCAGTCAAAACTTGTTCTGCAGATGCAGGTTTAACTCCCCAGGGGCTCATACTCTTGATGGCCGTTGACTCAATCCATTCTTTTTCTAATCGCTTTTGAGCCATGTCTGCGTTTATCATCAATTGATCCCATTCTGCTTTACTGCCCGGTAATTTACGGTCATAACCCCTTTCCGATAAGGATTCGGAATTGTTGCGATCTCTTTCGAGCATCTTTTCTAGCATTTCAATATCTTCTTGCGCTCGAATAATTCTTTCTTGATTTGCTTGTATTGAAGCATCTAAGCCATCCTTTGCATCTTGCACTCTTGGATCAATGCCTCTCATAGCCCCCCATTCACGCCATTTTGAAAAAACATGGTTGGTTGAAGCTCTCCAAACCCTAATCGGGGCTGCGTTTCTCCTGGTGCTTCTTTTGTCAAATTCGGTTTTCTCGATAATCCCGTTTGATTCTAACCTTCGGATAAATGCTCCAAGAATCCTTCTTTCGTTTGGCTCTTGTAATCTCCCGGCTGCGATTTCTGGTTCAAGAACCGCCCAAATATCATCTGTTGTAAATTCATATTGTGTTGCTACAACGTCTTCAATCATTTGTTCGGCTAATCCTCCGACCTGCCAATCAACCGGAACGTCTTGTGCATCTTGGACTCTTTCGGCTGCTTCTATTCCTCGCCTTGCAGCATCGTCAGCCTCGGGGTCATTTTCTTCTCTTCGAAATACCATTTGAAAACCCTCTCCGAATAACCCCTACTTTGAGGGGTATGTTTTTTTGTAAAAGAGCGATATATTGCGATTTTGGTCAATCGCTACTCTCTTTTGTTTTTCGAGCCTCCAACCTGATTTCTTTTGCGCGTTTTCTTGCTTCTTTCTTCAAATTGCGATTGTTTTCTCGCTCAATTTGTTTTAGTGATTTGGGTTTTTTCGGTTTTTGTCTGTTAGGCTCCCTTAGAAGTCCAAGAGTCAAGATATTGGGCTGACCATTATCCTTCGAAACTCTCACTGATTCAACAATTCCTGTTGCTCCATTATCGACTGCATCCAGAGTCCGATTGACTCCACGTTTTAGATCAATCCCTAATGGATTGTTTCTAATTGCCTTGGCTCCAAAGAATCCAATCACGGCTGCGATTGGAATTATGCCAGCAGTTGCTATTGAAGTTGCAGCAATTCCAGCACCTACAGCTAGACCGGTTCCAGTCGTTGCGATCTCCAAACTGTTGTATTTAGCAACGGTCGATAGTGGAATGCCTTCGTTATAACTCTCCCTCGCTGCCCGATAGTTGGCAATGTCTTCTCTTTCTTTAGCAATCCTAAGTTGTTTTTTCAGTTCTATTGCTGCCGCAGAATTGCCATCCATTTTTTCTGCTTCTTCTCGTTTAAGTTCTGCTGCTTTCTTCGCTGAATTGTAGGCATCTCCTTCTGATTTACCTTCTCGAAGAAGTTTCTCCCTGTATTTCTTGAAATCGTCTAATTCTATTGCATCGAGTTCTTGTTTTCTTGATTGCATTCCGGTTTTTCGCCTTCGAGTCGTCAAACGTTGAAGCCAATTGCGATTATCTTTTTTTGGAGTCGCTTTGGATCGGCTTGACATTTCATCTGCTGCAATTCTATCCGATAAAGAAGCCCTGTAGGAGCGTTGTCTTGCTGATTGAGAAGAAAATACCGACCAACCTTTCTTTGTTTCGACTAGTCTTGCATTTGCCCCGCTTCGGTCACGGATCATTTGTGCGAGCGCTTCTGCTGCTTGCTTGTTAGATTGAGGCGGAGATACTTCAGTGAATTGTTTTCCGTCGATTTTTCGTGTTCGTCTTTTCATTCTGCCTAGCATCATTTCCCGAATTTGACCATCAGTATATCCATTTCTCCGGTATATCTCCCAAGCGTCATCCATCGTGACGTTTCTCCTGGTTGCTAGAACGTCAATTTGTTGTTCAGCGTTTAGCCTACGCATCCTTTCACTCTGAACTTTTATTGTCGAGCGCGAGGACCGTGTTTTCGATTTACGCTTCGCCATCAATGAGGGTTGCATTCGCTTCTCTTATGAAAAGTGCCTAACAATCTTGGATAAATGCACGTTTTCAACGGAGTTATTGCTCATGCAACCGCAGCGACCATTGTTTCTGAAGATAGGCTTTGGTTTGCTTTTCGACTCTCGATTGTTGGCTTCCATTCTTCATCAAATACCTCGTACCCGTAAATGTCCGATCCAGTCATAGATTTCAAAGCAGATAATTTGTCCTTCAGTACTGCCGTTTGTCTAACCTCTGCAATGCCGTCTTTGAGTCCTACAAATTCACCTAAAGAGGGCGTTTTTGTTGTTTTACGGCTAACTCTCCCAAGCAATTGTTCGAGTTTATCACCTGCAAAACCCTTTGTTCCAATGATAAGATGCCGTGGCCTTTCACCCGTTCGGTCATCGAGATTTATGCCTGTTCCTCCGCTTTGCGGAGTCATAATCATAACTTTGTTTTCTCCGCTTTGGAACTTATCGACTTCACTGATCCCTTTCTGGTATTGAGTCAATTCAGAGAAATTTATTCCGTCTTCAGCAAGGCGTTCTTTAAGTAGTGTCGCTGCACCTTTTCGCCCAACATACCAAGTCTTTTTACCATCTTTTTCTTTAACAATAGGTATCAGCCCGCTGTTTTTCCCCGAAGTCTTGTTTAGTTTCTTGATTCTCCGTTTGACTTCTTTTAGCGTGGTGCCTCTCGTCAATCCTTTGAATGATTGGTCGCCACTTGTAGCTACAGCAACAACAACTTGTTTTCCATCTTCTAATGATTGTCTTAAGTTATCATAGATCGCTGGAACCTTATGCGCTTCCTCCCAACGTTGCATTTCAAGTATTCTTTGACCTGCAGACGCTAGCCCTGGTTGCCGACTCCAATATTCGTTAATCTGTTTTTCTTCGTTTTTTATTCCGTCAGTCATTTCGACGTTCGAAGAAATTATTGAACCGAAAAATGGGTGTATTCTCCGCATCATCAAACCGTTAGAAATCAATTGCCTTCTGTATTCCGAAAGACGTTTGTTGATTTCTTTCGAAGACAACGTTGAAGCCCAATATGATTCTCCGAATGCACCTTGTTCTTCATAAAGCCCTAATGAGTCGTAAATTTCCTGTTGATCTATGCCTGACACTCTGCTAAGGAAATACGCCCCAGCAGGTGCAGTATCAAGTGGCGTTGCCGTTGCGAATATTGCTTTTTTTGCTTCGATTGCCAATGCTTTTTCTGCTTGCGGACCTGTTCTATTTTTCATGTTGTGCGCTTCATCATAGATGACTAAACCATACTTTTTATTGAGAAATTCCTTTGCTTTTTTAGATGTGCTGCCTATTTCCGAATAAGTTGTTATGTCGAAATCTTTCAAATCAATATTAAGTGCTTCTGCGTCGTTAGCGAATGACCCTTCTATGGTTTCTTTGTTTTCGGTGACAATCAAAACGGGCCTATCTTTTGCATCATTATTCATTTGCCATTGGTTAGCTACAGCAAGCATTTGTCTTGTCTTTCCGAATCCAGTTCCGTCTGCTAGCAAAAATCCTCCGTCAGTTGTTCCTAAATCGCTTTCAGGCCGGTCAAGAAGAGAACTGACCATCAAATCAATTCCTCTTCTTTGTTCAGTATCTAACTGATCGTAAGCGCTTGAATAATCGTTTGATTGATTCATCGGTATTCTATCTTCTCCGATAACCACCATTGGCGGGCGTTCTCTTTCGAATGGGTTGGATGAGTATGCTCTGGTCTTTGTTCCGTTGTCCGTTATTTTGTAATTGAATACAATCGGCCACTCTGCTAAATTCATCCTTCTAGTGCCAATACTCTCACTTTCTGGATTGTAGCGAGTCAATGACTTTCCGTGATTTAGTGGTTGCTTTCCTTCAAAAATTTCACTCATGTATGGTGCAATGTTTTGATTCTGAAAACCCCAATTTATGTTTTTTTGAAGTTCTCCTTCAGAATCCCTGTAATACATCTTCACACCTGCTGGCGGTGTCTTTTTGTTTCGAACATATACTCCAGATTGGTTTTTCCATTTGACAACCCTGGCGTTCCACCCTTTCTTTCGAAGCAGTTCTGCGACTTGTTCTGCTGGATACCTGAGCGCAGGGAGCCTTGAATCCGAACCTATGTCGCTTTTTTCCAATCCGCCTCGATTGCTCCATGCAGAAACACCGATCAATGAATACTGTTTGCCATCAAATTTTCTCTTTCTTTTTCTCATCTTTGTGTTCAATGCACCGTATGAGCCGACGTAATTTCTCTTCATTGTTTCACCTTCAAATCGTAGTTCAAATCCCAAGACTCTTCTCTAACTCGGAAGCCTCTATCGTTAGTTTCCAGGTATCCTTTTTTCTCGAAACGCACATCTTTTCCTAAGAAATTTGATATTTGATTCGCAGTGTAATTCCCGTTGTATCTTGAATTGAGATGCTGCAAAATTTCACTGGTTGATGCTGGCCCCAAGTTGTTTTTATTGCGATACCAAAGATACCTCACCATTTCCTCTTTTCCTCTTCGACTATTTTTCCAGCCGATTCTGTTAGTGCCGAAGTATTGTGATGGGATTGGTTGCTCATTCCATTCTTTTCTGACAATTTTATCCTTGAAATCTAAATTGACTTTATTGTATTTTTTTTCATCAAAGATGTTATCTTCGAAAGACCGTTCCGTTATGTTCAATCCGGTTCTGCTTCTGAATTTTCTTCCGTCAATTTTTGACTTGAGATTTGCTTTTCTCGCTTCTTCAGATGAAGCTTGGGGGCGTGGCGCTTGATCGCTACGTCCGCTTGTCGTACCGACTCCGATTCTCTGCTTTTCATATTGGTCTAAGGCTCGCTCTAAGGCCACATCTGCAAGACTTATCGCGGTTGAACCCTTCATATCTGACAACTCTCGAAAACCGCCGAATTCCGCATTCCAAAGAATCTTTCTTGCAGCCTTAGCAGTTCCCTCATTGCTCCAATCTATTTCTCGCGGGTCTTTGAGGAATAACTTTGTTTTCAATGGCTTCATTTCATTCCATTCTCCGAGTTCTTTTCCATCCCTATATCCGGTGATTCTCTGCATATCAACTATGCTTTTTCTTGCGTTTTCATCTAATTCTTGGGCGGTATCAGAACAATGAAATAAATCTTTGAGTTCAAATTCTGCAGTATCCCTCAAGAAATCTGCAATTTCATCCTCGCTAAATCCATCTTCAATTAGGAATTCTCTGTATGCATTGTAAAGATCCATTCCTTCTAATTGTGGACCAACACCACCAACCCCAATCGCACTTACTTTGTCATACAAACAGTACAGTTGCGACCCGGCTTTCTTGGTGCCATCGGCCAAACCATCAAGGTCTAAAACGCTCCATGAATAATCATCTAATGATGCATCCCTTCGAATCAATGCTTCATCCGGACTCCCTTTTGCCTCACGCATAACTTTCAGAGAGTCGGCCCAAAGTTCTCTTTCCTTTGCTCTTTGTTCTGCTTGCTTTAGTCCTGATACTGTTTGGTTTTGTGCCAATTCATCTTTGAATGCTCTATCGAACTCCGAATTGCTAGGATAAATGCCCCTTTCTGCTAAAAGTTGAGCCGCTTCAGCTCTTGTGACCCAGCCCATAGAAATTCCATTTGTCATTCCATACTGCTGATATTGAGCCATTTCTCCAGGCTCTCGAAGAACAAGCAACTTTCTTTGAGCATTCATTGGCCTTCTAGCGTTTGGAAAATCAATTGCTCCGGGTGAAAACACTTCTTCGGGCGTAGGCATTTTTCGGTCATAGGCCCTATCTCCTTTGGTGATCGTGAATGTTATTTCTCCTGTTGCTTCGTTTTTGTTGATGCTTTGTAGGTTATGCCCGTATCTTGATGCTAACATTGGCACGTCATATTCTGCCTCCCAGTCTGTAGCAACTAAAGTGAGCGTATCTCCTGGTTCCATTTCTGCTAGTGCGTTTTTTGCATAAAGTACTGGATAAGGGCAGTTCATACCTGAACAATCGACGCTCATATCTCTTTGATAAGCAGTGTTAGAAGCGCTCTTGTGAACCCATCCTTGTTTTGACATTCTTATGTGATCTTCTTCTTTCTGAGCAAAGACTCCTTCGCCTGTTTTTGGGTTATACATCATGTGAGGTTTGAATCTTCCATAAACGGCAGGTTCCCAGATGTAAGAGGCTGGCTTATCTGTTTTCAAATCGCGACCTATGCTTGAATTGCCCCATATTTTTTCTATTGGGTCGCTTCGAGGCTGGAAATACACTCCAACTTGGTCTTTCCATTTTATGACTCTCGCTTTTGCCCCAACTTGGCGGATTGATTTCGCTAGAGTTTGAGATATTGCTAGTTGCTCCGCGTATGTGTTTGCTGCGTGTGCAGTTCCAGCGAGCCGCCAATTTGAACCTTTGATTCTTCTAATCGTCGGCCTTCGCTTATGTTTCGAGGATCTTACGTCTTCATCACTCGGACGGTATCTTGGATGACCTGCAAATCTTGGCTTTGACACTCGCTTAGAAAGACGTTTTTGATTTCCTACAACCATTCTTGAAAGTGCATTTACTTGTTCTGGTGCTGCTTGCTGGATCCAAAGCGCTTCTCTTTTCAAAATTTCAGCATCTATTTCTGCTTGCGTATGTTTCTGTAACCACATTGGAGTCACTGCTTCTCTAAATGCCGCTGACCTTCCCCCATACTGCTCTTGATATAGCCTTCTCATTTCATTTCGGGTTTTGGTTCCTCGGTTTTGACTCGAAGGATATACTGTTCTTTTGTTAGACATTCCTACGCCTCAAATAAACCCGATGACCCTTTGCAGAGGGAATAACCCTGGCATTAAATCCAGCATTTCTCATGTTCTGCGCAACATATCTTGCATGGGGTTTTGAAAGCGTGCCTCCAATTCCTCGATATGTCTTTCCGGAAATTTTTCGAAAGAATAGTTGATTTGTTATGTTTGGCCTTTGGTCAATTGTCGATTGTTGGTTTAGAGCTTCAATTGGTCCGGTGTTGACTCGATCAATAAGACGGTTGCCAGCATAGGTTTCATCCATCTCCCATGATTCCTCAGTCCAGGGGCGGGTGAATTTTGTTGGCGAACCTGCCTCAGTGAATCCTATGCTTTCAAAAACAATATCTTCTCCTTCGATTCCCGTTTTGATCCAATGCTCATCCCCTCTTTTGAAGTAATAAGGCCATGCTCTGTAAAATTCAAGGACGGTTTCTGATGGCACTTCATGTATCTCATAGGCTCCTTCGGCTAACGGGTTTGCATTTGCATAATTGATAGCGTCTTGTTGCGTTTGATATATACCTACGGTGATTTCTTCAATACGCCCTCGATTCATAAATTGATGCCGGAGAACGTATGCGTCTTCTAAGCCATAGACCTGACCGGCTCTTTCATCGAGTCGGTTAGTTGGGTCGCCATCCATCATTTGTTCGAGAAGTGCGCCCCTATCAGTTGGTATTGCGTTTAAGCGATAATTTCCCCTATTGTATCTTCGCGGTTTGTTGCCTTTTTTGTTGTTCCATCTTTCCGGTGCGAAATCAAATGTGTTTAGTCTGTATTGCGCTAAGATATTCAATTTTTCAGTGAATGTAAGTTGTGCAAAATCATCTCCAATTGGTCCATTGAAATCAATTAGCCAATTTCTGAAATCGGGGTCATCTTGGCTGACATACTTGTTTTTGCCTTCGCCCCATGTGACTAAAGGATCATTTCTTGGGTTGAATACAAATGAGGGTTTTCCTGTTTCGTGAAATGGGTTTTTTTCCTTGTTGAAGAGGCGCACATTTGAGGCAATCGGTCCTTCGCCAAATTGGTCTCGCCATCTAGGATCCATTGAATCCAATACAAGGCTTTCTTGCGACGGTGCTATGAAGCTCTTCAATGCACTTCTGACTCTTGCGCCAAATTGAGGGTGCATTGGGTCATTTTCATACTCGATTGCCAGTTGTTGTGCAATTCGCCCTGCTCCGGTCGAAGGGTCTGCGACTTCATTTTTAGGATGAACAAACAAAGCCCATCTTCGGGCTGCAGTAGTTGAGTCGTAATTTATGGCTACACGTCGAACCCAGAATCCTTTCTCCCTCAATTCGTCAGCGTAAATTTCCAAATTATCTTTGTCATACCCGATTGCTGCTAAAGGAAAATTTCTAACCTTTCCTCCAACTTTGTATCTTCGGTTTGATTGAGCGCCTGAAACGGGGTCGGTGTCTAAATCTGCTTCTAACATGGATTCATCATATCGTTTGAGTTCGTACCTGTTTGGATCATTCCCCAAAGGACCGCCTGTTCTGTTCACGTCTAATTCATAACCTGGTGCATCAATCCCATAGACCTCTTGCCATGATTCGTTCAAAATCTTCTGCTTCTCCTTAGTCGTAAGTCGTTTTCTCGTCCAGTTTGGCTTTTCCCAAATGTCCTTTACTTTGTTTTCTATGGTTTGATTTAATTGGCGTTCTTTGTCATACTTTTCACGGACGATTTCAGAGTGCATAACTCCGAGTCTTTCTGCTTCTTCTCTTGTCATCGGCTCCGGCATATTCTTGAAAGGTTCATAATTGGGATCGGGTTTTGCACCAGTTCGAATCGCCTCTTGTAATTTCTTCTGTCTTTGAGCTAATGATGCACTATATCGCTTGTTTAGAGCGCCCCTTTCAAGAGCGAATGTTTCTCCTTGTGATTCATCGAACTTAGCCAAGCGTGATGTTGTTATGGCCTCAGTCACGGCTTCTTCAATTTCAATATCGTTTTGAATATCTTGTGGTTTTGGTGAAGAGGATTCCTTTCGAATAAACGTTTTTGGATTATTCACCTCCCTGAAGCGATTGTATGCGTGAACCAATTCATGCACAACAACGTCTTCAGTCACCCCGTCTGCTCTCTTGATCGTATCGGGGTCGAAATATATTTTATTGCCTTGAGATTGTCCGGCAATATCTGGAGGCAATTTCTTAATTTCCATAGTGATTCCGTTTTTCTCAAAATCTTTAATTTCATTTGCTGAAAAATGGTCTTTCATAATCCCACCGATGACCTTTTTCCCTTGAGCAAGGTCTTTTTGATTCATATTGGTTGAATCTTTCACGGGGATCCTAACTTTTTTCATTTTTGTTCACCCCTACGCCAAGCTACAAAGTTTCGATAAACCGTGACGTTCTTGAATTTAGTTGGGATTGTTCGAACATAAACGCTTCTTTCACCGCCGTATCTTTTCTGCCCGTTAATGTCTTTTTGCCTAAGTGTGTTAGCGGCTCTGATTGCTTCTTCTTTGCTCGACCAGGCTGTGCCGTAATTTACAAATGTTCTCTTTCCTTTGCTTGTATTGACTGTCCGAACGTATGTTGGAGGCAAAGACATAGTATCAAGCCTTCTTGCTGCAGCGTTCCATGTATAATCGTTAATCTTACGGTTGAAAATTTGACTTGTTGCTGGAGGCAATGGCTTCGGCAAAAATGGAATGTACTTGTTAGGGCAATTTCGGCATTCGTTTGACGGACAGTTATTGCAGTTTGTTCCCGATGGAACTATTGGCAATTTCCTGTAATAGAATTTGTCAAAAGTGTCGCCTTCTTGGTTCAATAAATCTCTTGGTTCAACCTCAATCATTGTATCAGGTTCCATCCTCATATCGTCAAGCGTCTTTATGCTTGGATCAGTCAAAGAATACTCAAGAGTTTGGTTGAATACTTTGTCTTGATCTATTCCTGTGAGCGTATATTCCATATTGTTGTCGGTGTATCGCATTTTTTTCGGCACCTTTCGCCCGATAACTGCTTGTACCTCCCACTGAAGGGCTTCTTCTGGAGCATCGAACAATTTCTCAAATGGGATTTTTTCAGTCGGCAGTTCTTTGCCCCTGGAATCTTCAAAAAAAATCTCTAAAGTTCCTGTTTCGGGAACCCATTCATACCCTTTTACAGAGCCTATTTCCGAATAATCTCCGTCTTGAGATAGACCCGATTCGCGTGCTGAGAAGTCCGGGTTTTCTTCAATCGCTTTTTTCATCTCTTTATCCCAATCTTCCATGAAACGTATCGCCCAATCGGTCGCATATTCGTACCGTTTGCGTTCAATTTCCTTTTCTTTGCGCTCAATCATCATTTCAACACCGCTTTTACGGCGTTTTACAATTGCTGATTTATTGCGATCTGCGACGATGCTGAGGATTGCATCGGCCTTTTCAGAATCATTCATTTCATAATATCCGTTTCTTGAGATTAGCACGTCCATCTCTTCTTTGCTTAACATATCGGGGCTGTCATCATAGAGATAGCGATCCAGAATATCACTTGAACGTTCGGATTCGGGGTCGGTCATTCCAGCCATGTCGTCATCACGTTGCCCTGAAGAATTCCAGCGTTCCCATGCGTCTTCTTCTCTCATGTAAGTCCGCCCTGGTCTTGGACCGGTTCCCCGGTTCAAAAATTGATTTACGGTCATTCCTTGTTTAGTTGCTTCTTGACCTAGAATTCTGTTTGCCTCTTGTAGTTTGACTTGCATTTCGAAGGGCAATCTAACTTCTTGAGTTTCTTCGTTATACATCACATTTTCATTGGCAATATTTCGCATGAAATCCATTGCTTCGTTTAGGCTCATTTGTTGAGCCCGTTCAAGCATTGCGACCCTCATTTTCATTTGTTCGATGTTTTCTTTCGGTATGAAACGGTTGGCATACACTTCATACACGTCGCTATGCCTAATTGATTGCTGGGCGGCTCCCCGCTTTCGAGCGTTTAGCAATCGTTCCATAGCTTGAAATTGGTAAAAGGCGAAATCGGGCATCAAACCGGACTTTTCTTGGTCGATTGTGATTGACATATCTGAAGGACCCCCTCTTTCTCGGTACACTTTGCCAGCGTTCGGTCCGACCCTTCTCATGTAAAAATCTCCAGGTTTGCCCGATGAATCAATGATGATACCGTCAAGATTTGGTACATCGACGCTTTCTCCATGCACTCGGACTCTCTTGTTGTATCGTCTTGGCGATTCGATTGAACCGTCTAGCATTTTTCGTGCAATCACGTTCGGCGGACTATCTCTTCGCATTTCGACCGCAGCGCCTTCGGCAACTAAACGATCTGCTTTGTTGCCTCTTGTTAGCATTGATTCCAGAACTTTAGACAATTCTCTGTTGTCTGCGGTAGTTGCCCCGGTTATCTTCTTAAGTGCGTTTGCATCTTCTTCATTCAAGTGGAATCACCTCTAAATCTATTTTTATCAATTTAGGTTCGATATTTGCATCAATTTCTGCTATTTCATTTAGATAGTGTGATTTCCAAGAAATCAGTTCCTCTAAGGTCATTTCATCGTAAGCAGTCATTTTATCACTCCATTTTAGCACAATCATCGAGTTCAATTGGATCGTCTGTTTCAATATACACTGAAGCTCCACAAGACAATTTTTGGTCTGGTGTGTATTTCACCTTCGAATCTCCAAGCATTGTCACATTGGTTGCCCTAATGCTGCCTCTGCTCGTTTGTATTGTGATAGGTGGCCTTCGCTCCGCAACTGGAACTTTTAGATTGCTTCGAATCATAAATTGGTTGACGTGGATTTGCTTTTTCCTTTTTCGAGGATTTGCTCGATTCATTATAGAACCGCATCTTCGATAAACGGCATACTTTCCATTAGCATGACGTATAACTTGGGCATTTAGCCCAAGTTGCTTATGCCTTTTTTGTATTCTTTGTGCATCCATCTTTCCAAGTGAATGATCCGAAAGGACATATCGCTTTCCATCTAACATTCGAGCCCACGCAACCATTTAATCACCAAATCCTCAACATTATTCTAAAAGCATTGAAACAATAAAAGAAATCTGCAACTAGCATTTGGTTTGCATTCCAACTGAATATTCCCGAATATACAAGGAAAATAGAGCCGATGAAAATAAGTCCGGGCCAGTTGCTATCAAAGAATCCCGAAGTTGGATCAACAAGCCATCTCGAATCTTTGTAATACAAGTGAATCAAGGAATAGGCCAAAACCATGTATGCAGTAGTTGTGAATTCGTAAGTGTTGATTAAAGCGCCGTCTATTCCAAGCCCCTCTGAAGGATTCCAGCCGCCCCATACAATCCAATCAGAAATGTCGATTGAAAAAATCGAGAAAAAGGTTGAGCCTCCATATTCTGCAATGCTCCCTTCTCCGAAAAGAATGTGCCAAAAGTGAGTCATAAATGGAACAATCACCAAAGCGGCGAAAATAAGCGGGTTTTCGAATATTCCAAAAGCCCCTTTTCCATAATTCTTAGAATCGTACCTGGCTCTAATTAAAACGATGTAAAGTACGGTCAAAAATAATCCGACCATCGGCTCCCATTGTGGGTCAAGTATTCCTTCTGTTGCTGTTGTCATAATTACTGCCCCGCATAACTAACAAGCCATTCTCTTCTGTCAGGCGACCACTGGAGTTCAGCATACAATTTACTCTGCTCTTCTTTGATGGATCCATTAGCAGATGATGGCGCTTGATAAACAAACAATGTTTGAGCCCCAACGTCTTGAGCTGTGAATCCTTGCATGGTTCTCATTGCAGACTTGTAATCAGGTGTGAATTTAGTCACTGGTTGTCCGCTTCTTTGCTTGACGATGTATCTATTGAGATTCATTGCATCAAGAATTTCTTGTGCGGTTGCTCCTTGTTCTGTAGCGACTTTTGCCCTAACTTGCGCGGCTTGAACCTCTGCAGAAGTGATTCCTTCTTGACCAATGATTGCCTCCAACCTATCCCTCATCGGGTCTTTTGGCGGCATCCCTCCAGATGTAGGGAGCCATTTTGGTAAAATCCAATTTCGTGTCATTGCAGCAGTTGTTTGTGGGTCATCTTGATCTAAAACTTCTTGGTCAATAAACAAAGTATAGTCGCCCGATTGAAGTCGCCCATCATCTGTTGTATGATTCACGTCCCATCCCAACCATTTTCCATACTGGTTAATTGTCACCTTTCCATCAATGACGGCAACGCCAGGAGATAAACTGCCGTGTTTTTGGTATCCGGCTCTTGTGTACGGCTCGGATGCCGATGCTTCAGTAGCAAAGATATATGCTTGCCTAATTGCTTCATAAGCGTCCGCTTCAGCCCTAGCACCTTCGCCTTCTTGATAGGGATACGCTTGAATGACCGTTCCTAAAGAATCCGAAACAAGCCATGCTCTTCGTGTTTCTAATTGCATTTCCGGATCACCCCACATTCCAGCTTCAACGGGCTGAAAAGTCCACAACCCCCTTGAGCCGCCTGATTTCGATATGAATTCCATGCTAGGTTGTGAGAATCCTAAAGTTGGGCTCATGTCTTGTTCCAACATCGGTTTCATAACAACGGTTCCGTCTGGTCTTGTGATTGTATCATCTTCGCCCCATATTGCCTCATTGAAAATACTTGAGAACTGATCGGACAATTCCCTTGATAATGGAGTTGATTGTGTCGCAGGTTCGCTAGCAATTCTATCTTCGAGAATATCTTCAAGCGCCTTTGTCTTGTTTTTCCTTTCTTGTGAAGACGTAGGGAACTGCTCTAAACCTTCATCGAACCATTGATTGAAAATATCATTGTTTAATTGTTGATCGGGTTTTTCATCGTTTATTCCGAGAATATCAAAAACGGTATCCGATTCTTTCAGTTGAGTTGCGGTTTCTGTTGAAAGTTCTCCCTCTTTAGCGAATCCCTGGTCAATCATCATTTGATTCCATCCTGTAGCAATCGCCTTTTCTGTTTCGACCTGCTTCTTCATGCGGCCCATGAATCCTTCCGGGTTTTGTAGTTGTGCTAGCGTGTTGAGCGCTTCATCACCGCCTATGCGTCGAAGGTTTTCTTGCCAAGATAATTCGGATACATATTCTGGTTGTTTGCTTAACCAATCGACCAATCTTGGAGTATCCATGCCGAATGTTGCGTCTTGGAAATTTTGGAATGGGATTATTGTTCTGTTGTATATTCTCATCCTATTCGGTGAAACAAAATTGAGCCACCCGTTTTTCGTTTTGATTGTTCGAACCAATAAATTGTAATTCTTTCTCAGAGCTTCTGCTCTTTTGTTTGCATCTTTCTTGCTTTTCATCACCAATGATGAAGTTCCAATGAAAAGCGTCCTTGATCCGTTCTTGTTTTTGAATGTCCTATATCGACGTTGAGGATATTGGCTGCTAGGAATGTAGCCTCTTTTTGGCCTTCTTTTTCCTGTATCGGGGGTTCGATATGGACGGCTCATGCCTTAACTAAGGTTCTTCTGTTTTTATGGTGTTTTGTGCTGCACAACCCCGATGCACACTTTTACGCTTCTATTTACGTTTCAATTCTGCTTCTTTCCATTGTGATAACTTGTATTTCTTGGCGAATTGTTTTACAGTTAATGCGTTCCTGTCTTTGGCTTCTTGTAGGAAATCTTCATTTTCATATACTCTGTAATCTATGCCTTGGTCGTTTTCGTAATCGGCACCATAAGTTGCGTGCCTGTTGACATAATCTTGTGCTTCTTCTTTGCTTAGGTTTAGGGTATTTCCGACATAAATTCCAGCGATTTCACCAGGGCTCAATTCGCCCGTCAAGTCATTTTTGAGTAAGAAGAATGTTTCATCGGGCCATTCTCGAACTTCGCCTCTCGCTGGATCACTATCTCCATACACTCGCTCACCGCGCCAATATACCTGACTCACTGCAGAAGTGTTCCAATCTTCCTGTCCTTTGAACAAGGACTCGATGAATGGAGGGAATTTTGTTCCTGAGATTGATTCCCCGAATGGATCCCAACCAACTTCATCATCCGTGTCCGGAGTTATTCTAATTCCGAGTTGTTGGCCTCTGCTGTCGAAAAAACCTATGTCTGTTCCGACTACAACAACTTCGGGCGTTTTAACGCCGTGTCGTGGGAGTTCCCATTCTCCAATATTCAATATATTCTCATGGACTCTTTCATTTAGCATATCATCATTCCAAGTGACGGCATTCGAAAATTCTTGGTATCCGCCTCCGCCACTAAAGACGTATTGTAGCATAGCCATTTCAGCAGCAAAAATAGAGTCTTTGGCTCCCGTTCCATAATGCAAATCAAAAAGTGTTTCTTGCACTTTGGGGTGCAAATACCAACTGCCGATTGCATTCACCATCAATGCTGCAGAACGGTCTTGCCCGTCATCATCCGGTTGGTACTCCAATTGCTCTTTATCATCATTCCAATATCGGAGTGATACTACGGGCAATGCGATAATGTCTTTCTCTTTTGGAGCCCCCAAACGTTCGGCATACTTGGCAAAGTCCGAAAACCTGCCCGAACCAGAGAAAAACAATTCAGCATTTTTTTGTGATTTTTTCTTGTGCCTTTCGGCATCATCCAACAATTTTTCATAGGATTTTTCGTCTAAGACGTGTTCATCGTACACGCTGCCCTGATAGCCCATTAGGATCGTTGGGCTCAAACCGCGCCATACTGAATCATTGTATCCGATAAAATCCATCATTTCCATGTATTTGTCGTCGCCAGTCCAATTATCTTCTTCTTCGTTTTCGTCGTCATCATCGAAACCTTCACCCTGGTATGTTTCTTCTGAAGCTACAGTTTGAGTTCCCCGGTTCTTTTTTTCTTCCATGCGCATTTCTTCTGATTGTTTTCCTCTTGCTTCTAAATCGGCTATTGTTCCTTTTGTAAATCGTTCTAATGGATCGTAATACATTCCTTCTTTTTCCCACCAAGGTTCTTCATAATTTTCATCGCTTTCCTCTTCTTCGAGGGCTTCAGATTCCCCGTAATCTCTTTGTTCGATGTACTTTTCAACGCTCATATCCAATCTTCTCGCAATCACCTTATCCATCTTGCTCAGTTCTTCACCATCGGGATCTGCAAGTGCTTTATCCCAATCATTTTCATTGAACTTTTCATCGGGCAATCGTCTGTTAAAAATCCAAGTTGAAGTTCTTTGAGGCAACATTCGATTTGATGGTGTCAATTTCCTATGGTCAACCTTGCTACTGTTTTCCCTCAACCACCGCCAACTATCTTTTGACAGTCCTATTCCTGTATATGCTTCATCCAAATTTACTCTTTGGGTTGCCTTTTTTGGACTGTAAAATAACGCATATTTTTGTAAATTCATAGTCTTGTCAAAACCGCTTGGGATAACTCTTGCATAATATCCGTTATTTCTTATTATTTCAGCAGCCCGCCGCATATTTGCTTTGTTCCAGCCGAGTCCAAATATGTCAAATCGGGTTGGATCTCCCTTAATTCTGAATCGCCTTATTCTAGCGGCCATTATAGACCCCTCCGATTTTCCCTCGCCCGCTGGTTGAAATCCATAAGTTCTTGATATGCTTGCATTCCAACCATGTTTTTGATATTGTCAGCAAGCGATATATTTTCATTGAAGCCATCCCTTTCACGCAATTTGTCCTCGATGTAAAGAACATCGGCTCCAGTGATCGGCCAAAGATTCTGTTGTGGCGGTGCTGATGGCAGTGAATTTTCTCTTGATGAATTGTCTTCGCCTTTCATCCATTTTCTAAAATCCGTCAACGCCACTTTAGATGTTCTTCTTTTCATCTGTTCGATTTTATCCTTTGCAGCCTTTTCCAACTTAGAAAAATCAACGTCCAATTCAGCCATCCTTCTATTTTCCATCAAGCCAGGAGGTTCATTTCCTAATGGAAAAAGGCTATCGAGGTTTCTTTCGATGCTCCCCCTAGCTTCATCTGCTGCCCTTTGAGCAAATCCTGATTCTTCTTTGACAATCTCGACTTCAATTTGATTTGCAGGGATGGCGAATGCAGGTGATCTAACCGTCATTCCCCCGCTTTCTAAAGTTCCTCCCTCCAAGTAATATCCATTTTTGTCAATCATTTCTTTTAGTTTGTTTGAAAATTTCATTGCTGCTTCTTTGGTAGCGAAAGCATAAGTCGGCCTTTCTCCGACCCCTGGGCCTTGTTCATCGGTTTGATTGAAAGAAAGCACAACTCTGAATCTCGACCTTTGATTGTCAATTTTTTGAGGCATTCTTTTTTGTGGAATTTCACCTGGACCCCAACCAATCTGCCCGTAATTTCCGACTTCATCAAGTGAGCCAGCCATTCGAAGGGAGCGTCCGAAACCATTAGAATAATTCTCATCTTTCGGCTCTGCTATGTGGACCGGAATTACGTTGCTTTCTTCTAAGGCATCTTCGAGGGTTGACATTGAATTTTTGTACTTGTATTCTGGATTGGGAACCAATTCTGCCGCTTCTGCAGAGAAGATAGAATCTCCGGCTTGGGCTGAATTAGAAAATGACATTCCTACACCGAATGCTGCTGCATTGTAATCATTTTGTTCAATATCTTTCATCCATTGCTTTCTTGCTTCTTCTTTTGTTTTGTAATAGGTTCTTGGGTTTCTTCTGCCAAGGTAAATCCCAGAGCCTCCGACCCAATTTACAACCCTTGCATTGAATCCTTTGTTTCTGTAAAAATCGGCTTGCTGTTCGGCTTGAAGTTTTGTAGCTTCGGGCGATCTAAGATTGCCCCTTGAATCGACGTGAGGAAAAGTCCTCAAAAGACGATATGTGTTATTTCCAAATCGCCTTGCTCTTCGATAATTGCGGTTCATGCTCTTTTGCCCCTCCCATCACTTGTGAAACGATTCCAACCTTTGAACTCTTCAGTTGCCTTAGTCATTCGCTTGGCGAAATCACCTTGAGATGGCGACCAAAATGCCCTTTGATTGTCAATAGAAATAACAAATATATCAAGGTCCTTTCGAGTTCCGTTGATGAAGAAGTCGTAGTAATCTTCTAACAATGGGTTGTTTTTCCATTTCTTTTCACGCCTTTTCCCAACATTGTTTAACCAGTTTTTGAAAGATTCTTGAAGGTGATTTTTTTGTGATCCTCCGCCTGTCAAATTTTGGTAAAATTCTATGCCTTCTGGTGATTGAAGATTGATCACTTCAATATTAGTGATTTGAGAGTCATCTTTGAAATCCCCCCCGTGTATTTGACTGGAACTTTCTGAAGTTTTTAATTGACCTAAACCTTCTTTCTCGAAGTAATCATTATCTTCCCAAAATCGGACTGACATACCCTTTTTCAATTCATTTTTTCTGTTGACAATTCCTTGTTCTTTTGTCACTGGTTCCATAACGTCCCATTTCCATGATTCCAAAACCTTCGCCTTTCCTTGTGTCAAAGGTAAATTCCGACCATCAACATTCACTTTCCATTCCCTTCGCGTTTCGAATCCTGTACTTTTGGTCACTTGGGGCTTGTATGGTTTAGGCTGTTTAGATCGTTTCTTCTTTTCTGCAACATAAACAGCAGCCCATCCTTTGCCTTTCACAACTCTTGCATTTACTCCAAGCTCTCGAATGGCTTGAGCCTGTAATTTAGCCTGAGCCTCTGGTAATTCTTGTTTCTTAATTCCCCTGGTTCTGAAGAATCCTAAAGTGAATACTTGGCCGTCAAATACACGGTATCCTTTCTTCGGGCCGACTGGTCGCATTGGTTTCATTTAGATTTCCTCCGCCTCAGCATGACCCATTCTCGGGGTGCTTCACCTTTCCATTTTGGAGGCGAAAGTAATGTCCTAACCTCGTATTTGCCGCTTTGGATTTTCTTGTCAAATTTTCTAAATTCTGTCTCTGAAAGATGATTCAAAGGCTTGCTCGAAGCCATCTTGAAACCAGAGTTTCGCAACTTTGACGTTCTTTTATTGAATCTCCTTGTTGCCGTTCCTGTCTTTCGACTGCTAATACGTGATTTTCCCGTTCGTGGCGGAGCGCCTGTGAAATTTCTTTCTATCGGCCTTTGTTTTGGCTTACGTCTGAAGTTCCACACATCAAACCGCCTCAATCAATAATTCCTGTTGGATCATCAACCACTTGGAATTGAACCGCTGCTGCAAATAGACCTAATCCTAAGCCTAATACAGCTACAATTGCAGGAATACCTGTAATGGCTGGGATATAATATTCTTCAAGACCCAAAAGATTCTCAGGCTGAATTAGATGAATAAGACCCCAAACACCGATTAGAAGAGATACTAAGGCTACTTTGCCAGGTTCTCCTTCATACGGCCAAAATCCAGTTATGATTCCACCTGCAATTAGCAAGTGTGAAAGTGTACCCCAAACATCGGGGTTATCGACTGCAACGTTGTATTCGAAGAATGCTACTGCAACTCCGAGACCCGCTACTGCAACTCCAACTGCTCCTTCTTTACGGTCGATATACCACAAAGCCGCTGAAATAGCGACAAATGCGATCAACACCGCAATGGCGATTGCGGAACCAACTAGTGCATCCCAGAATTCGCTAGCATCGTCACCAATACCGCCTCCGCTTGTTGTTTCAACAGTACAAGCCCCGAAGACTCCTTCGCGTGTTTCGTTTTCACCGCATGGTTCAACAGCAACGATGATTGTCGATGCTTCACCTTGCACGTCAACTTGTTGACCAGTTGCTATTTGATGAGGAATTGTAGCAACGCAAGAAATCTTGTAGTATCCTTCGCCCATTGCTACTGCCAGTGAAGTATCAGTTGCTAGAATTCCGTCGCCATCAGTACCAGGTGAAGTTGAAGCATCAACGTCAGTCATTCTTGAACTAACATCAGTCCATCCGTAATTATCGCTGACTATCGAATTGTCGAAGTGAGCAGATCCGTAAGGAACCCATTTTCCATTTGTTCCGCTTTCGCCGGGGTATGGTGAATCAACGGTGCCGTTTTCATCTTCAACCCATAGATACATGAACATTCGAATTTCTAAGTTCGAGAATTGAGTTGCAGAACAAGTAAAGCGTTCTTGGTTAAGGAGATCGTCATTGACAAGAATTCCATTCGCAGATTCGACCTTTGTTGCTCCCGGTGCAGAAGCGAATATAGCATCCCAATTTTCGCTACTTGCATTCATAACGTACTTTGCATTTCCTGAAGCTACTCCCGTTCCCGGTTCTGCGATTGCAGCATCACCTGGATGGGCAGTCCAAGAATCGCCAGTTGTTGCTCTTGACTCTTGGGAGATTTGAACGTGTCCTGTCCAAAGACCATCGTAGCGTAAATCAACTCCATCGAAAGGACAGTCATCAATCCAATCTTCATCAATAAGTCCGTCGCCATCATTGTCGATTCCGTCAATCCAATCTTCATCTTTTTGACCGTCGCCATCATTGTCTTCATAGGAATAACGTCCAACGTCAGGCGTGGATGGAGAATTGCATGGTTCTGGATCGGGGTCAATGAAATTTGGCGTAGGGCATCCTTCAGCATTTACTACAGTTCGAGAAGTTTCCCATGCTTGCATAGGGGTCACGCCTGTAGTTGGGTCGGCTTGATGATACCATGTATAATCAGAAGCACCAACGCCTGTGTTAGAAGGAATAGCGCCTATTCCGTCGCAGCGATCCCATGCGTCAACAACACCGTCATTGTCCTCATCATCTGTGAATTCGCTGCCTTGTTGGTTGCCACCGTTTCCGCCTCCAGTTCCGCCGCCGCCGTTGATTGCACAACCATTTGCGCCAACTTGAGTGCCAATTGGAGTGTTCGGGCAGTCATCGAATTGGTCAATGATTCCATCACCGTCTGTATCGGCTGGTGGAACGTAAGGGGCAGATGTAGCCTTCAATCGAATGCTTTCCCAATCGGAAAACGGAGTATCGAAGTTCAATCCACACCAGAATGCACGATCCGGGTTCTGCCCTGCTTGCTGGCCGGATTGTGGCTCATTGCTTAGGCAAGGCGTGTCTGCAGAAAAGTCGCTGAAAGGAATACTGTTTCGGTCATGCCCTGGAGTCGGCCACACTAAGCCATTCTTGTCAAGGCAAAAATCATCATCATAGGCTGAAATATCATTTATTTCATTGGTTCCTGTCGCCCAATCTCCCCAGCAGATTTCTTGGCTCGGACCGTCGCGGCCTCGAACATCAACTAGGATAGTCATACCGACCGTGGAATCTGTGATTGAATCAATCCATCCGGAGTCAAGCAATTGCTGGTTTGTTCGAGTTGCTGCATTAGCTACAAGTGCTGTGTAAGGAATTTCGATGTTCAAAACGCTTTCACCAGAAACCGAATCCTGAACAATATGCTGGTTTGGCTCGATTGCATCTCCTGTTGAATCAACTCTGTTTAGAGCATTGCCGGTGATTGGATCGTAGCAGAAATCACTTGTTGCTGTTCCAAGTTGGATTGTGTTTGCGTGGAAAATACTGAGTGCTGAATCTTGAGAAGCAACGTAAAGACCTGCAGGGTATGAATTCCCTACATCGTCATCGTCAAACAAGTTAATATCCCAAAAATCATTGATTTGTTGGAAAGTTGAATCGACAAATTCTGGTGAATCTGGATGGCCCGATGTTCCCGGCTTATCCCAAACGCCAGTATTTGTGATTCCGCGTTCAACGTCGCCGTCATAGATTGGCACGTCTTCGTCGTTAAGAGATTGATGCCACATATTCACCTTCATATCTGCTGAGAATAGTTGAGGGTTAGATTGCGCCCCAAGCCAATTAGGATGAGCCCAATAGTCACCATCAAGATAATCATAACTTGTTTCGGAATGTGGGTATTGGTATCCATTTCCGTTAGAGCCAGCTCCAGCAGTTGTTCCTGGGTTATACCAGAATTCATCTTCTGAAAGCCAATCATCATCGTCTTCGATGTAATATTTGTCGCCGTAATTATTTGGATCATTGAAGTAATTGTATCCGAATTTGGCATCTTGATACCAATATTCCCATACGTTTTCAGGCAAAACATAAACATCAACGTATCCGTTGTAGCAAGCCTCGAAGAATCCACCGTCGCCTAGCACACCAGGACTCCATGCCCCATCGGTGTATGCTGGAGCTTGAAGACCAAGTTCAAGTGCCATATCGTACCAACCAGTTGATCCTTGAGAAGTGAATGTTGATTTGTCAATCGACATTTCGATGACCATGCCATCGAAGTCATTTGATGTATCAAAGACCGGCATTGCGGACATTGCTGTGTTCCATGCGTTAGCATCCCAGTTGTCGCTACCAAGTCCGAAGATGGAAGTGGTTAGTCCGGAGAACCTGCACGCTGCGTTCCCTTCATCCCAGTCAACTGAGTTATCGCCACACCATCCGTCGCCAATTTCGTATTGCCCGTAATGGTCGTTTTGAACTGAAGTTCCGCAAGCGTATTGATACACGTCGCATCCGTCACGATCAACACCGACTCTCCAATTTCCGTCATTTACTTGACCGGAATCGGAGTTCATGTTGTCATGGAAATTAACTGAAGGGTCATATTGAACATGAGTCAAAGATGTAGCATTAACCAAAGACAAATCTCCGACTGATACAGAGAAGATGATGTTTTCACCTTTGAACCAGATTGAAGTTGTTGTCGGCAACTTTCCGCAATGGAATTCTCCGCCTTCATGTGCGTTGCCGGGTGTTTCTGCTGTTGTTTTGTTTAGTGTTGAGGGGGTATCGTCGCATCCTGAAGCTGAAGGGGTGATTCCTGAAATCGGAGTCGCGTACTCATGCGTGTAGTGCTTGTTTGAGCCTCCAGTCATAACCATGCTGTATTCGAACTTACCGTTGGTGTTTGTTCGTGCGTCACCGTCAACCATTTCTTGCCAATCTTCGTTTTCTCCTTCTCGGACAAACAAATCAAATTCGACGTTGGTTCCGCCGCTAAATGGAGCCATGGTATAGACCAAATGAGTATCAACTGAATCGGATGAAATAGCCCAATTGACTCTTGACAAGTCGTAAATACCATTTCCGACATACAAGTTGGAGTCGTGTGTGGATCCGGTGCAATTTGCATCAGCACACAATGGCAGAACAAGTTCCCAGCCATTCATAAAACATTGACTGTCGATGTTGTCAACTGCTTGTTGATTACAACCTGCAACTATTCCGGTTTGAAATGTTTCGGTTTCTGTTGCCGATGGACCGAGGGTTGCTGGCATAACTGGATTGTCGTACATTCCGTCGAATTGAACGTGAACGTCTGCACCTACATGATCGTAAAGCCCAGGGTTGTAATCATAAGCGTTCCATTCGAGAATCATTTGTGCCGAAGTAGGGTCGCCTCCTGGTATCGTTACATTCAAAATTGAATTTTCCCCGTGACCACTTTGGTAATCATTTCCCTTAGCGTGGAATGTGTTGTCTGCTTGCACCATTCCATTCGAGGTTTGAATTGTGTTTTGACCCCAGTTGTAATCATCGAAAACCATACCTTCTGCATTTGGTACGCCTGTTGAAGACAAAGCGCCTCTATGCGTATTTACTCCGAATGAATTTTCGCCGTTAGTATTGGGATTTGCTCGGAAAGTGTAATTTCCATCTGAATATTCATCATCATAACCCACTTCTGAAGAATTAGGGTTTTGTTGATCAATACTGTAAGATGCTGAAGCCGTTCCTAGCAATAGAAGAAACATAATCAGAATTGTCTTGGCTGGGTTGGCTTTGCTTGTAGCTCTGCTCATAATAGCAGAACCCTCCTGTTTAGGTTATCAAGAAAGCGGTTGAAGATGAGCGATATGCACTTTTTGGGGTCAAAATAAAGTCGCCCCAAGTGGGATAATTTCAAACCACGCAAGAGCATAGGCAGAAACCCCAATGAGTATATCCATCACCATGTTTCCGGTCGAGTCGCCCTGATAATCTGCTTGTTCATCGAATATCTTGATCCAACCAAAATTTCTCCCAAGCCAATTAAAAACGATAACCCCGCCTCCGTAGTTCTCAATAAGTTCGAAAACAATTAGCGTCATTATTGCGACGTTAGCATCGAGTCCTAATTTCCACAACAACAGCCCCGAAAAAAAATGAACAAATGACCATGCATCAAACAATACTTGGTCTGTTTCTCCAGGGCCTCTTCGCCCAATAACCGGATTCCACCAAGCCATCAAGTTCACCTCAAAAAGTTGAACGTTCGGTCAAGCCACCTTCGGGGTCAGTCATCACATGATAAATTGAAAGACCAATTTTGCATACTACAGAAAGTAAAATCAGAATAGTAGCGTATGTGTAGTAATGGATCCCCCAATCATCGAGCATTGAACCGGCATAAGCATCCATATCATTGACAGTTGAACCTGCCAAGAAGAATAGTAGCGGGTATGCAATCAAAAGGACATACGTTGCTTTCTCGAACATAGAGAACCGCGAAAAATCCGTTTCATCCCCAGGAACCAAAAGACCGCTTCGGCCTGTAATTCCAATCATTCCGCGAATGAATACCAAAACCCAAAGGATTGCTACAAGTGTCAATAGTGTAGGATAATCGAAATCATCTCCAGCTAATAGGATTGCTCCAATCGAAACAAAACCAAGTAGCAAGGTGTTGTATCTCCATCCTTCACCGATTCCCTTGTATGACAAACTAAGGAAAATCAAAGGAACGGTTATGATCCAATCAAGCAAGAAATCAATACTTGCTGCTTCGCTGCCTAAAGAAATGTATCCGGACCATCCTACAATACCCATTGATAGCAGACGTTGAGTTGTTCCTGGTTTGTTTCTGAAAAGAATTTCTCCACCCCAAAAGGCGAAAAGTGCAATGCAAAACCATCCATAGACGTTCTTGATTAGTTCAAGTTCATCGAGATCCATGATTCCACCGTCCTCATTCGACGGCTTCTCTAGCGTTTGAAACAACGCCCAATAGTGCAGCACCGCATAGAGAAAGAAGTCCAGCAGTCCAGATAGAGGCAAGGAATTCATTCATTGGGAACAAAGGCATGGTTATTCCGAGGAATTCTCCAGTGAAGTCAGCGTTGTAAAACGCTTGAACCGTAATTGTCAATCCAGATGCAAACAAAACACCAAGACCTAGCAAGGCCACAAGGTTTCTCATCCAGTTAGGCAAAGGTGCTTCTTTATCGAATACTGAAGCTGAGATTGCTGCAATAGTAAAGAATAGCCCTGCAAGGAATCCTATCGTTTCAAGAACTTCTGGTTGATCCTCGAACATTCTTGCTTCATAGTCACCGACCAGTCCGCCAAGATTCGAGAACCACATTGCTAACAACCCAAGACCAAAGAAAGTCAAAAATGCTGCAAAGATTCGAGCATCCCATAGCCCAAGACCCCATGCTCCATCTGCTTCACGTCGCCCTAGAATGTAAATTCCGGCAAGGATCGTGATGATTGAAACTCCAATTGTAATGTAATCTGTATTAGTCCATTCCATAGTATCACCTCACATTCCCCTGCGGTACAATCCCGCCGATGCTGAACCAAGAAGGATGATTCCGATAAATGCTCCAAGACCTGCGACCGCCTCATAAACTGGGAAAGTCCACATTGCATCTTGAAGGAATTCGGATTCAACGTTTAGAAGACCTGTTAGTGCAGTTGGAACTCCAATCACAATCAAGTAAAGTCCGCCAAGAGCGAATCGGAAGTTGCGCTCGCCCTGGTTGCTTGTTGCGTTGCCCCATAGGAAAGCCGCAAGAGCCATCACTAGGTATCCAAGCGTTCCTACAGCCATTGCCGTGTCTTCGCTTAGATCGCCCGTTCCATCAGGGCCATACATTGCTGCGACCCACGCATGGAGGATTGCGACACCAAGTAGCATCATTGCCAATCGGTCATCGAACCAAGATGTGATGCCGCTTCCGCTGCTCCACATATACAAGCCAAGTCCGATAAGAGTCAATGCAATTCCGATGATAACGTAATCCCATCCTTCGAAGTCGTCTAGGAATCCGTCGTCATCTTCTGAAACATCTGAGCCACCAGAACCAACGTAGTTCCCGTCGAATGCTGCAGTGAAGAAGTAATCACTGGTCAGTGTGACCGTGGTTGCGTTGTTAGCGCCAATATCTGAAGAATGATAAACGAAAGTGCAAGTTGCCTTGTAGTTGTCGCTGTTCAAGAAAGCGCCAGTGAATGAAACTGTAGCGCTTCCGGTGTTCGATTCTGAATTGTCAACAGCCCAAAATGATGAAGCCGGTCCTTGAGTTGGAGGGGCTTGTAGCCATCGAGAAGAGTTGGTCGTAAGTGCGCCGTATGCTTTCCAAACTGGTTCTGTTGCTGGGTAGTTGCTACCGTTGACTCCGTATCCGTAGTATTCGCTTGTGTCAACACTGGTAAAGATTTCAATTGTTGCTGAAACTGGCGATCCACCAAGAGCAGCGAGTCCACATTCAATTGTCGAAAGTGCGGTTGTGTTTGTTTGAGCAAGTCCAATGTTTGAATCATTGAATGCTTCTCCGGTTGGGAGATGAACTGCAACGTTAGTTGGCTTTCGAACCATTTCGCCATTTTGAGTTCCGTAATAGATTCCGCCCCAGTTATCTGAAGGCGTGCTTCCTTGAGCAGTCAAGTTTGTTCCAGCTACAACATTGTCAGATGGTGTAATTCCAGAGTAATACATGACGTAAGAACTGCCGAATGCAGGGTTGATTTGATTTGTGGTGCTTGTTGAACGGTATTCATTCGGTGCAAAATCCTGTAGTGGGTTTCGAGCAACGGTGTTCTGCAAAACCAATCCTGGCTCTGCGCTGCTTGCTTGTGAACTTCCTGTATCTGCTCCGGTGTCAATTGCGAACTCATCCAATTTGTTGTCAGCGTTTGCGTTTAGATCGGTGCTTGCCTCGATTGAAACAATGACATAGAATTCATACATTTGAGAATCAATGTCATAGAATCCGTTCTGGTATTCAGTGTAAGGTGAAGTTCCGGTCATTTGAGCGATTCGCCCAATGTCAACAGTTGTTGAACCATCTTGCGTACCAGGGCCGAAGCAATAATCTGCAGTTGAAGTTCCAACGCGAGTTGTACCAGTTGAATAAGCCGAAGTTGGTTCGCTCATGGAGTAGTAATCTCCAGTGATCGCATACTGTAGCAAATTCTTCTTTGTTCGAACTTCGCTAATTTGACTTGGAGGAACAACGTAGGTTTGGATTTCTCCATTGAAACATTGTTCTGCAGATTGCTTGCCATGATGGAGTACAAGTTGTGCTTTGTCATATCCGCCCCAAGCATCCTGAGAAATCATTGCTTCAACTGGAACCTTGTAATGTAGCATAAGCCCATCCATCCCGTCAGATGAGTCACCGTCGAATGAAAGTGAATCTCCGCACTTAGCCAAGAACCACCAAGAATCACACCATGATGCACCGCCATCTTCAATTTGTCCGATACGGACACCTGGCTCATCCTTTAGGAAAGAAATTGATGGATCGTAAAAGACTCCATCTTGAGCAGTGATGTTTGATTGGTGTTCAGCAGCGGTTCCAAAGGTGAGTTTTACAATGTTGTCGCTGAAAACGGCAAGTCGAACTGTTGCGTTGTAGTTGTCATCGAGGATTGCTGGATCCCCGCCAAGAGCCACAATTGAAGTTGACTTCCAAGCTGAAGGCATTCCAAGTTGAATTTCCGATTCATCACAAGATGTTGCAGGTGCTACAGCCTTGCAGCGCAATACAACGTCATCGAGTACAGAAACGGATTTTGTATTTCCGATTTCTTCGTGAACTCCGTTGACATAAACATCGAATGAGTGAGTTGTTTCATAATCAATTCCGAAGGTGAGCGCAGCAGATTCCACGCCAGCCATGATTCCGTAGCTGAAGGTGTTAGTTCCTTCATTTGGCATCATTGCTACTTGAGTTGGGATTCCAGCGTCGATTCCGTTTTCGCCCTGGTTTAGTCCGCACATTTGCACGTTGACAGTTGATGCACCTTGGCATCCGTCAAGTCCAGCGGCCTTTACTCCAGTTCCGACTCCGTGTGCAGTTGAGCGATCAATAGCACCATACCAGTTCTGAAGAGTCATTGTGATTGAATCTCCACCTAGACCGTCTGAAGCATCAGTAACGTCGATGGTGACTCCGCCTCCAGAGCCGCCAATTGAAGCAACTTGAACATCAAGATTGCTTTGTCGGACTCCAGAATCATGTGAGTTGTATTGCATAGGACCTTCGCCAGCAACGGTTTCTCCGGTTGCAGTCCATTCGCCTGTATCTTTAGAATATGTGTTATCCCCAGTTGTACTCGTTCCGGCTTGAGTCATCATCCACCCATTATTGATTGTAAGGGTATCTTTTGACATGACGTTTTGGCCGTCATAATCCCTGCTAATTGAAACGCCATCTTGTTCAGATGGTGTTGGATTTCGGTCGATTCCAGTCGTTCCATCTCCATCAGGAACTTCTGCTGAAACTAATCCGATCATTACTGAAGCGAGAAATAGTACTGTCAGGGTTAGTGCTTTGCTAGTCAAATTTGGCGATTGGCCGGTCTGCATGGGAGAGCGTTCGTCAAAGGATGATATATGAAAACAGCGGGTGAAAGTACCCGATATGCACACTTTCAAACTGCATGATATTGACTTCGATAACATCAAATTATGGCTTTTATTGCCCTTCAAAGGATTACAAAGACGCAAAATTCTTTGTTTTCCTTTGCCATTTAATGACCAAAAGACCCATAAGGCGTAAGGCTCAACCTTAGACTCAATGGCTTCATCAAATGCTGTTCATTTTCCACCAGAACTTGTAGCTCTTATTGATCGGGCAATGGAAATAAAGGGCGGTTTTTCTTCGAGAGCAGAATTTGTTCGAGAAGCAGCGAGAAACAAAGCCCACCACATTATCGAGCAAGAAGAAAACAAATCAGCAAAGAAAATAGGGAAGTGGCCGTGATGCATGAAGGTCCTCGACGGCTCCGTTCTTATTACGCAACAAACCACCCCAGGACACGCGTTTTGAAAATGCTCTCTGAACATGGTGATCTAAACATTCACATCATCTTAGCAAAATACAATTCAACGTGGAATAGTGGAATCACAATGTCCGAGTTGGCTGCGGTATTGTCAGGCGATAGCCGATTTGAAAAAATTGGCGAGGAAAAAATACGGAACATTTCTGGAAAATTATACTCTTCGACAATATGGGGGGCTGTCAATGACTGAAGACCGTCTAACTTCTTTCCAATTACACGGCTACAAGAAAGAAGCCCAGCAATTGAAGAAACGTTTGAAGGAATTAGAGCTTCGCCATGAAAGAGTCATTGAAGAAAATGCTCAAATGAAACTGAAAATAAGCAAAAGATTCGTCCGAGTGAATATGGATCGTGAAATATCATTGAGAAGAGAACATTTGATTACTTTGCACAATGTCCTTGAGCATTTACGTTCATACGGTTCTTTAGTACCGCATGAAGATTTTAGAGGATTGGGTTTTCAAGACCACCGCACGCTTCATCGTTCTTGTAATCGCTTTGTTGATGAGGGGTTCTTGCTAAAGGAGCGTTCGAATCCTTCTGTTTTCAAAATGAACCCCGATGTTGCGGGGAATGTCGAATGACCAGGTGCTTCGAGTGCGGTTCCGAATGCGTTGAAATGGTCGGTGTCGTACCGATCCATTCACCACAATTACAGGATTGTCAAAAATATGAATGTTTGATTTGTGGTTGCGAGTTTTTCATTGAAATTCCTTTGGATGGTTTTTGAAAACGTGGGCTTACTGGAGCCTCATGTTTTTTGTATGTGAGAAATGTATGATGGTTCAAAAAAATCCATTTGTATGATAATCGTTTTTTTTGACTCGTTCGCTTGACTGCTTTCCAAAAGAGAGAGAGAGAGTAGTAGTAGTAGTAGTATGTATGATATATTCTATGAGAGAGAGAGAGAGAGAGAGAGAGAGAGAGAGAAGAGATCGGAGAAGCGAGTCAAAAAACAAAATTATTACGCAGATAAGAGCAGATTTCCAAACGCTTTCGATGCTCGAAGTAAATGAAACGATAATCATGCAAGTAAAGGTGAATCTTTTTATCCCTTAATCATCTCGCACAAAAGGTCGGTGAGAAAAATGTCAAGGAAAGATAGTAAGATTTTGAAGATTAGTGGTGGAGCAGTTTCGCTGTATCTCCCAGCAGACGTGAAGCATTTGCATGATTTAGCAAGGATGAATCCAAACATAAATTGCAGCGAATTATACTCGATTGCACTACGCTCGGCTTTAGGCGAGAGTGAAATGAAGCATCCTATGGAAATCATGGTTGAAAATCAGAAAAAAGAAGTTGAACAGATCCAAGAGCAATTAGATTCAGCGCGAAAAAGGCTCCAATCATCAGAAGGCAGACTGCCTTTGGAATTGGCGAAGGCTGATTATATGAGAAATATTCTTGGTCAAACCGGATTAACTCAATTGAGGCAACTAAGAATTTTCTTATTTTTCGATGCAACAACAAGTATCAGCCCTCTTCCGAGAAGTGGTTCTGAAGCTCTAGCAACCTACAAAGAATTACTTTCGAAATATGAACAAACGAAAAGAGGACCGGTTGCTGGTCAAGAATTTCGGATAATTGACAACCTCCATCCTCAGCATTTGATTACAGATGAAGGATACCATTGCTGCGAAATCGGAGATGATTGCGGAGATAGGGAAAGGATAAGCAGGGATGGTCGATGGGAAACAATTCATCACCATGATACAATAGCAGTTCATTTGTGTGACGATCTAAGATACAGGTGTCCTATTCATTGGAACATAAGAAAGTCGAAACATCAAGGAAAACAAATGACTTCAACGGGCGTAAAATCCGTTGCTCGACTCAAACCTCATTGGGAAGAAGAAGAACTCACTTCAGAGCAAATTGCTTTATCTCAGTCTAAACAAACAATTCACAAAGATGAAGGATTTTTGGCTCAAGAAGAAAAAGCGTTATCATCATTTAGGGCTCATTCAGTTATTCAGTGGGCTATCAAATCATGGGGCTTAGAGAATCAAGAAGAAAAACAACTTCTTGACCGCCTTAGAAATGAAAAAGAAACAACTCAACGCGATGAATCGGGCAGAAATCTTCCGAATTGGGCGGGTATGCCATCTGGATCTAATGACAACTTCAAAAATCGTATCCGTGTGATAAATGGTATGACTCCAGGGCAAAAGGACAATTACAAAAAGGAACTACAAAATTATGATTCTCTTGTCAAATCAAGAGGAAATTACATCTTCTCTAAGGTAAGTCAATGGAGGAAATCGGGCGAACAATGGCCTTATGCTTTGATGGAGGACTGGAACGACGATGATCCAATTTATGCCTCTGTTATGGTCTGCAATGAATCAGTCAGTTATGATGCAATCACATCAACCATTTACAATTCAATCTGCTTCGATTTGAATTCTTGTGATTCCTACAAACCATCCGAAACAAACCAACCAGAAATTAGAGGCGGAATGTCGCTTTCGCAACTTCGCCGTCAATTGAATAATCAGTGATTGGCAAAGCCTAAAAGCCTCTAACGTCCACAAAAAAACGTGGGGGGGCTGACAATTCTCACCGGCTTTCGAGGCTCCCTCGCACTTCTTCAAAAATATGCGAATTGATCTAATTCATCCAAAGAGATGATAATGCAGAATGCTCAATTATTTTGCCTATGGACGTTAAACCGACCTTAGAAATGGTCGTCGCAGATGCGCTTGCTTTAGGATATGAAGTAATCGTTTTAGTTGTCGATGACGAAGAAGAAAATCAAATGTGGTGTGCAAATACTGGTTTGTATATCCCTAACCTTGACCCGAATCACGGATACGATTTGAATTTCATAGCTCGAATGGAAAGAGAAGAATTGAGAATATTGGCGGATCAAGCATGGGATGAAGCAATGGAAAAAGCGCATGGTGGAAAAATAAGCACGCTCGAAGAAATTGAAGCGGAAGAATCGCCACGTTATGAAAACGAAAATCTTGATGAAACGGAAATTCCGCACGAAACATGGTTTGACCCAGAAAATCCCGATGCAGTAGTTGATGCTGATAGCGCTTGCTATTGTGGGTGGCTAGGAATTGATGCACCTTCGAAAGAAAACGCTCCCCCTGGTTGCTCATGTTTTTCACAAGGAGGCGAGTAAAGTGAATCAATTTGGTTCTGAAACACCATCATTAGCAATCATAGTCATTATGATTGGAACAGTATTGATTGGCGCTTCAACTTGGAGAAATGCAAAAGGCGAAGGTTGGGGTCTTGCAGTGTTCATGGGTTCACTTCTTCTAGGATTTAATTTGTCAGTCACATTTGCAGTATGGACGTTAGAAGGTCTTGCCGGACTTTTCGGTGGAATGGGGAGTTGGGTTGATTCAGCAACCGATTTAGGCACAGGTTTTGGATTGGTTGCAGTGATGGTTGTTTTATTCGGAACAGCATACATAATGAGCAAAGTCAAATTCGACTTGATCCGTATTGCTGCTTTGGGTACTTTGTATGGAATCTTGATACGTCTATTCACGGACTTTTTGTTCTGGTTGTATTATTCCGGGGTGATTTGAATGTCTTTCGATTCCGATTACACGCCGTCTTTCCAACCTCCCGATTGGGTATTCGGCCCGGTTTGGGCTTTCCTTTACACTTCGATGGCAACAAGCATTGCTCTAACTTGGATCAACAGGGATGAATTGGATAATCAAAATCTTGTTTTTGCTTTATTTGCAGTACAATTAACGTTGAATTTGGTTTGGACTTCTTTCTTCAACGCAGAATCATATCTGCTTTCGACTTTGATTTTGGTCGGCATCATAGCTACAACAACGTACTATGCAATTCTTGTTTATCCGGTTAGCCAATATGCATCTATTTTGGTTTGGCCGTATATTGCATGGGTTTCTTTTGCGACTTTGCTCAATATTGCTTATCTCCTGGAGGCTTGATTTTGAAAAAATCAATTTTACTCATCTCGATTTTGTTATTGCCATTGTTGGTAAATGCGCAAACGGTTTCAGCACAAAGCGTTGAAATTGTTGAAATGCGACTGAATACTGCCATTCAATACCCGAATGACCGACCTATTTCGATAGTTGTCGAAGGTATGGCGTTTCAAGATGACAAACCTTCTCGAACATCAATACAAGTGACAGCAGAACTCAGGTGGCCGAATTCAACACTTGCGCAAACACAAGAACTTTCAGTTCAGCCGGGGATCCGTTCAACTATCACTTTTGATAAAGTGGATACAGTAGGATTGCTTTACATTTATGCTTGGGGTGAAGTGAATGAAGTTCAAAGTACAACTGAAACCCAAAGAACAAGAATTACTTATGCACCACAACAATACACTGCAGGTTTCTTAGAAGGAGGCAGATTCCTACTGACCCCGCTACAAAAGCATCTGAATTTGACAGTCAGCGAATACTTAGATGATGGCAACAGCATTTTACCTGGGCGAACATGGGTATTAAGCAACGGCTCGAACTACTTAGACATTCAAGCTCCGAAAGGATTCTTGGGCGTGAGATACAGCATACAAGATGAAAACGGATGGCTCAATTATGAACGTGCAGATGACAGCGGACTTACAGTTCACGGAACTCCTTATGTTTGGATTTATGGAGATTTAGAACGTGTTGAGCCGTTCGCAACTTTGGTCAGCCCAATTAGCATTTTATTCGGGGCGATAGGATCTATTCTTGTTTTGGTCGGGGCTTCGAGTATCTTCTTCAGAATGCGAGAAGATTCATTGAAGCGGAGAAAAGATGCTGGTACGGACAATATGCCTTCTTGGATGGAAAAGAGAAGGGAAAGGAAATTAAGGCAACAAGCAGAAGATGACTACTGGCGAGGAAGGAATAGATACGGCAACCCGCCATACAGGAGATATTGATTATGCAACCAGACGGAATGGAATTCGACGATCTTATGTTTCAAGACCCAATGCTAATGCAAGAATTAGGACTGCAAATGCCTCAAGGACCGCCGATGCATGACCAATCAAATCTTTCTGACAGAACTAAAGAAAGAACTTCGGTTCCTTCAATCGGACTGATACTTACCGGAATAATTCTCATGTTTTCTTGGGTTGCAGTTCCAATTGGAGGACTTGGGGCGTGGATTTACGGTCCAATCGAAGGATTCTTCGCAACTCCAACGTATTCGAGATTCGAAGCATTTGCTTGTGGTGGACTTTTCATCACTATAGGCGTAGTTGTTTCAAGCATGATCACAAATTCATGGCCGAGAGTAAATTGGGTTGAAAATGACCCTGGTATTCCTCGGGTGACTTACCTGAAGAAAATTGAAGATACAGGCAGCGCCCTCATCTTGACACGCAGAGATAAAAAAAGAATCAGAGTTCCTAAAGACCTTTCATCGAGATACAAGGCTAAAGTCCACGTCACGGCGAACGTGCTAGAGATAGATGCTCGACCCGGCAGTGATTGGGATATTGAATTCCGAACTACTGCAGGTTCAATGTCAAGAGGACAAATACAGGCTGAAGAAGATTTGGCAATGCGTCAAGGATTCCGCGAACAACAACTCGAAGAGATTGCACAGCAGTATGTAGCAGGTCAAATGGATCAGATTGAAGGTGTTCAATAATGAAGCGATACATGAGAAAGAGACCGACAAGTTGGAGATACGGACCTAAAACAAAGTCCGTTTTTCATTCAAGGATGATTTGGAACCCAATCACCCAGAGGCATATTCAAAACAACAAAAGAAATCGCCAGTCGATCATAAAGCAGGTTCTCAAACACAGGCAAAACAGGCTTGTTTTGATTTCATGCAGCAAAACAAAAGCGTTCAAAGGCCAAGAATCGCTAAAAGCCAAAGATGCCTATTGTTCTCCGCTATTCAACAAATCAAAGGAATGGGCTGAAGGCAAAGGTTTGAACTGGGCTGTCATATCTGCAAGACATGGCGTTGTATGGCCGAACCAAGAAATAGAAGATTACGATTTAACCCTTTCAGAGCTGTCGAAGGAACAAAAAAAGAAATGGGCGGAAATGGTCAGTAGCCAACTTTACATTTGGAGCCTCGATTCATCAGTTGAAAATGCTGAAGAAGAACCACAAGTTATTGCATTGGCTGGAAAAGCATACACTGAACCATTGAAAAAAGGTCTCAAATCCTTCTTCAAAGAAGGCGGGCGTGAGATAACCGTTGAAGAGCCACTTGAAGGATTACAAGTCGGTCAAAGGCTATCGAAATTGACCAAAGAAAATGAATTGAATTACAGCGCACTTTACAAAGCAACAGGAGTGAAAAGACATGGCTGAAGGAAATGGTACACCTGCATTCCGTCCGAGATCGGGCAGAGATTTGTTCATGGTTCCTCAATCGGATCGTTTGAATGACCAATTCCGTTTAGTCGATACCCTGGTTCTTTCAATGACCGATTCATGGGCTTATTTGCCTCCAAGAGCTAAACACATTCTTTGGTTGAAACTCGCTAGTTGCGATAGGAACTTTCTCGAACAATGCGGAATGCCTTTAGAAAATGGTATTTTGCTTCATTGGTCGATGTGGCCTGACGATTTAGGGGATTATGCACAAGCAGTATCATTGCGCTCAAGCCGTCAGCAACTTGAATATCTTGAACCCAAAAACGTCGCAATGGCTTCAGCAATACGTCAAGCAGAAATGGCTGAAAACACATCGAGGCTACAAATACAACTCGCTCAAATACTACTTCGACTTTCACAAAATGGCGCTGATCCAAACGAATTAGCCAAACTATTCTCGAAAGATAGATTCGACAAAGAATCAATCAAGACTGTTTTGATGAATGCAGAACAAGCAACACAAGAAGCACAAATGGAGGCTCCAATTCCTCAGCCTATCCCTCAACAAATTCATCAAGAGCAACAAGAAGGCGTATGGGTCGATTCAACCGATGGCCCGGTTTATGTTGAATCGCAACCAGAGCAACAACAAAACATCGACGTTGGAGAATGTTCGGAATGTGGAAACAATGCTGAATATGTCAAAGGAGAAGACGAACATGGACCTTACATGATTGATATTTGCTATCCTTGCTATGAGCGTATGAGATCCGATGAAGAAGGAGAACCGATTTACGACGAATCACATATTGATGAACTTCTTCAAACAATGGATGACGGACCTACAAACGATGAAGAACTGATGAGTTTGTCAGAGCAATTTGAGATGTACCAAGATGAAAAGGATAGTGAAGAATAATGTCAGGTGCAGAAAAATACCTCAATTGGGCGGATTTCAACAAAGTTTGCATTTCAAAAGGTATGCCTCCAGAAATTTTCGCAACGCTTCGCAGAACGTATCGAACTTATTGTCAAGGCGGAATCGACATGACTACTTTGAAGTGGTTCTTCACAAGATGGGCTCCGTGGGCGAAGGTTGTTCCAATCAATGCCGACTCATTACTTGATGAACCAGATGGTCAAAAAAAATTAGGCCCAATGGTTCTTTATCCTTCGAACCTGCTATTACAGGGTTTCATTTGTGAATTCAAAGCCGATATATGTTTTCTGTATGGAGATCGTGGAATGGGGAAGTCAGTCGCAAGTTATGGTATAGGCGAGATTTGGCTAATACAATCAAGGAATTGGAAATTATCACAAGAATTTGGCGCTCCTAGAGTTTATGTGTATGGCGACGTGAACGGCTACGTTCCTTCAGAGCCAGGATGGTTTAGATGCCCTGACTGGTATCAAGTTAGCAGGGATGCTGCAGATTTCCCATTGCTTGAAATTTACGACGAAGTGCCGATCCAATTGAGAAGCGGGGCAGTATCCAAAGAACAGAAAAAATGGGCCGAAAAATTGACGCGTTCAAGGCACATGAACGTCTGGACGATTATGAACATGGTTCAAGCTAGAATGGCTTCCAAGCGCGGAAGAGAAATGGATGCATTGACATTAGACCGGTTTTCAGGTCTTCGCCAACTCCGAGAAAGAATTGAAGATATGCCGATTAGAGCATTCAAGGACATTTACAGAAGAATGGTTCCTGAGATTCGAAGACATGACCCAGGTATAGCAATGACTCAATTGAATGAGGATCAAGGTGATGCTGGTACATGGATTACTCTTTACGAAACACAAAAAGCAAGTTGGTTCGAATGGCGAGAAGAAAATAAGAAATTGAAATCGCTAATTGATTCAGCAGCGCCCTGGCCTCCAGAATGCGTAAAAGAAAGAGCAGAACAATTAGCGAAGCCAATTCATGTTAAGGTCATGGCCTCTTTAGGAAATGATGAGAAAGAAGCATACTGGAAAAGCATTCTAGGAATTACACCCAATGAAGACAATGAATCAAAATTGATGAATCGGCTTTGCCGACATTTGCTAAGGGGCGCTGGGCTACAATGGGCTGCAATAGGTGAAGTCCTAGAAGGAGAAGAAGGAACTCGGAAAGAGAAAATGGGCGGTGGCGGAACATTACAAAGATGGGGTCATCGAAATAAATTTTCAAAATGCAATGATGAGATTAAAGAGGCGGCAAAAGCGCTAGAAAATGAGATTCCACCACGCAACAAATCTCCCGTTTGTTGGGGATTAAACATAGGGGTGATTGGGGTTGATTGAGAAAATTCTAGTTTCATCTCCTTATCTGGATATTTTTGCTGCAAACGTTAAGGCCATTACATACACGCGAGTAGTCCTTTCTCGACAGACAAAATCAAAATATACTGATCCAATTTGTTTTGATTTTAGAGATAATCAGACAGAATCAGATGAAAATAGACCAGAAATATACCAAAATAACCCCCAGTATCACACTGCTTATCGGATTATATTTGATAGCAAACCGATCAGCTTGAAGGGATGGCAAGAAATGAAAATCAGGAATAGTGCCAGCAAAAGCATAGCAAATAGAACTCAGTTGTTTAGTGCTGATCTATTTCCGATAAATCAAGGGGTGAATCAGCTTGAGTAGCGTTCTCGAAAAAATCCAAGCCAAAGAACTCAGCAGAGTTCATTCGAAGATGCAGAACCTAAGAGTCATACAATTAGGGATTCTTTTGATTTGCGGATTGTACCAAACATTATGCGTGGTATTCTGGTTGGCAGTGTCAGGTATGCCTAATGCGATTGACAATGACCCAGGACTGCCATTTGTCTTTGACGTAGCAATGGCAGCATCAATGGTCATAGTTGGGGCTATGACGTTTGTTTCTTTGTGGCAGATGAATTCATGGATCCCTAGAAGACTGAAGAAAAATAAAATCAAATCTAAGTGGGATGAAGTACCAGGGCCGATGCCTGGTCCTAAAGCGTCAAAGAATGCGTCTAAGTGATCAACTGAAGCTATTGTAAAATAGATCCTGTTGCTCCTTGAAGCATGGCTCAGGTTATTCGCAACGGTGAATCTAAAGCATTATCTTCTGAAGAGATGAAAGAAAGGTATGGAGCCTCTTCACTACTGACTACTTCAAATGCTAAAACGGTGAAAGGCGAAAAGTATGGTTATCGAACCTACATCATGCACCTTTCTCCATCAAATCTTTCCGGAAATAACACCTGCCCTTCAGCCTCAATGGGTTGTGCCGCCGCTTGCTTGAATACATCGGGAATGGGTTGTTATGGTACGGTTCAAAATGCTAGAATCGCTCGAACTAAATTCTTCTTCGATGACCGAGAAAATTTCATGCTAAGGCTCGAAAAAGAAATCGAATCAGCGATTAAATCCTCTAAAACAGCAGGTTTCAAACCCACGTTCAGATTAAATGGAACTTCGGATATTCGATGGGAGAGAATAAAATTCGGCAAGGATCGTAAAACAATTTTTGAAAAATTTCCAGAAGTACAATTTTACGATTACACAAAAATTCCCAATAGACAAAGAAAACCCGCAAAAAATTATGAATTGGTGTTTTCACGTTCCGAAGAAAATGAAAGATATGTCAAATCAGCAATGGATAAGGGGCAAAACGTTGCAGTTGTTTTCGGAACTCCGCCAGGACTCCCCGAAAAATGGGGTCCAGAAGGAGGGAAACAATGGAAAGTCATTGATGGCGACAAATCCGATTTGAGATTTTTAGACCCTCCAAAGTCCGTGATCGGTTTGACTGCGAAAGGGCGTGGGAAAAGAGATACAACCGGATTCGTACTCTATGGAACCGGAGTCATTGACATTAACAACTTGAAGGATTATCGAAAAAGAGCAGCAAAAGACACTTCGATTCTTGGTCAAAGAAAGATAGATGGCAAAGATTACGTTCCGATTCAATCCAAGCTCTCTAGGTCGGCAGCAGAAAGAACTGCAGAACTATTACGTTCAACTGGGAGAAACGCTAGAATTGTTTCCCATCGACCAGAGATTGCAGGGGTGACAAAATCAGCCTTTGCTGTCTATACCCCCGGAGCATACGCTAGAAAGCGCTCAGGGGCGCTTAAGAGCATCAGAATCAATGCTCCCACAAGGAAGTACAAGATTCACGCTTGAAAGACCTTAGAATACAGCCAAGCAAAAGGCAAAGCAATGAAAATCAATGGAACTAGGAACCAAGCAAGAATTAGCATCAACCAATCTTTCGTTTTGTATTCTTTGATTTTTTGAGAAAAAGTTGGCGGAACATATTGTTTAGGCCATTTCAATTTCTTCAACCGATCCGCTAATGGCTGTAAATCCGAAATTGAGAAAAATTCAGCATTTTCAGCCTCCCAAATGATACCTTCTAATTCATTGACAACTCCATCAATATCAGATTGACTCATTTTTCTCCCTCCGAAGGCACCCTTGTTCTCAAAGATTCCCAACCACATTCACAAACTTTGGATATTGCTTCGACTTCGCCATGGTATCTATGATACATGGTTTTCAACAATCTGGAACCACATAGGCCACATTTTAGGTGCATCAAACCAACCTCGATTTCAAACTGAAATAACTGATGCCGTTATCCGTAGGCAGCAATTCATGTTCAATGATTTTCCATTCTCTTCTTGTGAAATATCCAGGGTCGGTTTTCTTTATTCGAGCCTTCTTGGATCTAACCGCCCTAATTGTACCATCATGCTCATGTTTCCATTCAAAGGCTCTCATTCAATTCCCCCTGGTTATTCAAACAAGCTCTAATCGCTTTGTGATCAACTTCAACTTCCCATCGAGTCCAATGCATGATTTCTTCTTTGTAAGCCCATTCCAACAATTCATCATCAGTCAAACTAGCCAAATCATCGAACTGGGTAAATTTTAGGCCATGCATTTCTTCAATAATTTTCTTCAATTCATTCAAAGTGTTAGATTTTGTAGCAGTGTAAAGAGAACCTTCGCCCCAAACCCAACCTTCAAACATACCTCTCCCGCTAACTGAGCATTGTCTAGGGTATAACTCACTGAATCGGCCTGAATCGCAATCCTTGACAAGCATTCCAACAATTCGGTTATACATCATCAAAGCAACCGAAGGAGTTGTGAAAAAATCATATTCTGTTTGACCACGTTCTCGATTATTCAATATTACGTCGCATAGATGCAGGGCATCAGTTGATGAAAAACTGACTCCTGAAGGATACAATGATTCCGCCCTGTATTCTGTTTTGTGATTGACAAGATAGCCGACCTTCAATGAATTTTCAAAATTCCACGGAATCACATCTTGATTTTCTTGTGGATCACATTCATCAAATATCTCGCGCCAAGCCGACCTAAATTCGCCCTCACTATACTCGACCAATTCCGGAATACCGCTTGTGACGGTGTTGATTAAACGTACTTCGAACATCATACTCCCTCCAGGTGTTCATGCACAAGTAAGGCCATGATTGAATCCCATTGACTATCATGTGCAGACAATCCTTCGGTTTGTGATTTGTCGGAATCACTTAGATCAAGATAGGAAAAGGCAGTGACCAATTTCAGCCACCTGTAATTCCCATGATATTCTGAATAATGACCCCATCGTTCTGAAGCTCGCAACATTATGCAAGCCGTATCTTTTCGACAACCGCAATCTCCATCAAGACTCGATACTTCAGACCAATGGTTAGCATAGTTGTCGCAGCATTCTTGTTCGAAGATGAATGAAGGCATCCTAGAAGTTATTGTATTCGCATAAGGCAAAGAATTCAAGAAATCAAAATCAAATTGCCTATTGTATGCAAGAATTCTTATTTTTTGAAGGTGATAGCCGCCAAATTGCGAACTTTCGAATCCAGCGTTCCTCAAAGATTTTCTCAATTGCATTTTTAATTCTTCAATTGCAGTGTAATAATTGATTTCATGCTTTGAAATAGCATCAACGCTAAATCCAGTTATGTTCAATGCTTCTTCGAGTTCGTGAGAATTTTGCTGATTCAATCTTTCCATATCGGGCCGTATCAAAATATTTCCCGAACTGATTTTTCCAGCCAATTCGGGTTTTATACTGGGGGCTCCAGGTATTTGTTGACTCTCATTGGGATTTCTAAAAGCCCAGCCTATGCTGATCACTTGACACCTTTCTGAATCTAAGCCTGTTGTTTCTGTATCTATGACAATATCAATCAATTTCATTCCTCCATTTTTGCATTTTTTCTTTGTAATTTGCCTGATTTTAGCAATTTTTTCGCTTCGGGCATTTTCATGCCTTGAACGGTTTTCCGCTTACTCCTTTTCTCATCTTGGGCGGATTGAATGGTATGCCTCAATTGCATTTCTGGATCAGCATTCCAATTGCTACGTCTTTTTTGCATATCTCTTTGAATTCTTTCTTTGTCGCCCGGAGCATATTTTCGTTTAGCGTTCTTAGCTCTTTGCTTCGCCCGTTGTGAATCATCAATCCAATATAGCGCAGTTGCTCCAGATACTCCATGAAATTCACCAATGATTCTGTATGAATAACCTGCAGTTCTCATTTCTTTCATCGACTGGATAATCTTAGGCGTGACCTTGTAGCGACGATCTCTTGCTGGCATTATTGTCCGCCCCCTAATTCAAGAACGTCTTTCCCAGTCAATTCTCTGTATAATAAAACGCGCCGATTGAATAATGATTCAATCCTCACTGCATCAGGTTCTTGCTTTTCGAGAATGGTCTTTTTCAAAATCTTCAACAATTCGGGACGTTTAGCAAAAATTGTTTGAACCGGTATTTCGTAAAGATAGACCGCTTCGACCAATGCATCGAGGCATTCTCTAGCAGCCTGTTCCCAGGAATAATCTTCGACGTAATGGATCTCTTCAGTCATTCTATCAACTCCTTGCCATCTCGAAGGTCTTGCTTGTGCTTTTGGTAGCAAGACATACACAATCCCGAAGGATGAATACCGCCCATCATTTGTTCTTCTTCACATTTCCAAGTCGTACACAATTCAATCATATCCATTCCTCTCTAAATTTTTCATCTCGCTCTTTCGCATTGTCTTGCATTATATCCCTGTAAATACGGTCAAAACCAGAAGGGTTGCCGTTTTCACGTTGGCATATAGAGTCGAAAGATTCCGAAAGGTGCTTTTGACAAAGACCGCCTTCAGAATAAATAATTCCTCGAATAATGCGATTTACAGCTTCACCGACTATTTCAGAATCGGCGGTATCTAAATCATCCATCAAAATATCAACAAAGAAATGCGAATGTATTGGTTCGCTGCAGGTCGAAACGTTGCATTGTGTTTTTTTGCCCCGATAAGGCGGTTGAGTACATTCAGCACAAGAAGACTGTATCAGCAATGTCATTTTTTGACAGTTGGGGCATTTACCGATCTTGTCATTCAAACTTTGCTTCAAATCGACCACCCCGCAATAGAATCTGGGAGAAGTGGGTTGGCGGCAATGACCGATGAAAGATTTGAGCGAGATGTTTTCAAAGGAGGAATTTCAGTAGGTGATTGGTCTTTGCCGCCATAATTCGACTTTGGCATTCGCTTCTTATTCTTTGTCCTTGTTTTTCTTCTATTGCACATTTCTTCTTTACAAGAGCCACAAACGACAGAAACAATACCGCAACCTTCGAGAATCGGGTTGGGAAAAGAAGCATCACATATACGGCAATCAATATTTTTAGGCAATGTAATGCCTTTTGATTTCCAAATCTTCATTCTTTTAGTATGTCCGACGTTCATTCCGACTTCTCCTTAGCAATTTTATTTTCCCTTTGCTTCAATAGCCTTTCTAACTGAATATGAATTTCTTTGCACCCGTTCTTGAACCGCTTATGTGCTGTTTCATCGAAAGGTTTGCCTTCATCATCAACGTCAGCGCCCATTTGCCGCGCCAAGTCTTGAAGTCCGTTCATGTTTGCATCCGATCCATAGATGAGGAATTTGAGAATGTGATATTCTGCATGATGCCTGGTCTTTGGCCTTTCTATTCGCATTCATTCACCTCGTTTTGCTGAACGGAACCAAAATCATACAGAGTTGTTTCTCTTGGAATTTGGTTATTACAAGTCCAACAGATCCATGTCGGACAAGTTTCGGAATTACCATCACGGCTTATTTCTCGAAGAACCCCGAACTGAGCCGGTCCATCACAAAGGAAACATGGCCCTGCACCCACAGTAGCAAAGTGGTCTTGGTTTCGATTTGGATTCATAGCCCAATAGCGCCTTCTTTGCCTTTCAGACAACTCAACGCTGCAAGTCAAACACCTTTTCAAAACACCAGTTGAATAAATCACGGTGCAATCCTTTCCGCAGTCATCACAAATCACAAAAGCCACCTCATAACCATTGAAGCTAAGATAGTTCGCTCAGAACGATTCATGGTTCTTGAAAGCGCTTGGATTTCAATTAGCGACATTTCCCCCCAATCTTCGTCATTTTCTTTTTTGATTTTGTTCACGGTTTTTTTCCTGTTGATCGCTTGGCGAGCAATTTCGTCTTTGACAGTCCAGGCTCGAACTTCTTCGGAATCCCTTTCGGATTGCTCAATCCATTTTTTGTTGCCGAAAGATGCTTTAGAGACAAAGCCATCCTCGTTTCTTTGGATATTGTGAATTTCATATTTAGAACCGACAGCGATTGCTTTCGTACTCTTGTCAGCACCAAAAGGGCATATTTCCCCTTTCGGGTCAATCCAATGTACGGATTTGCCCCCATCTCTTAGCCCTGCGTAAATCCAATTCTCGATGCCACCGGTCATTCAAACAAGCCTCCAATTTCCTTCTTCATCAAAATATCCCAACTCGACGTTGACAATCATTTGTGCATTTTCTGGAACTGAACTCAAACGCTCGGTGATCCATTCGAGAATTTCCTTCGGGGTTTCGCTCATTCAATCACTTCCAAGTTCTTGAGAATGAACCCATATTCTGCAAATGGGTCTGGTGAATGCAACCCTGGTGCTGGCTCGCTAACTAAATCCGTCAACGATCCCCAAGTTGCATTGTCAGCGGTTTCCGTATCCCAGTCATACACAATACCCTTCTTAACCAAAGAAGCCATTGCCCCCCTCATCACATTCATGTTGTTTTCATCATGGTAAATGTAGCCACAAAAGCCGTGTCCTTCACTACTGAACTCATTGTTCACTAACAATTCGATGACTCGCATTTCAAGAGGCGTGACAGCAATCATTCGACCACCCCGATTTTAGACATTATGATGAAATGATGGCCGACGTGAGGGTGATACAGTTTCTTTTCCCCTCCAGTGAACAAACGATCCATACTGAATCCGCTGGGGCATGAGGCAGCATCAGCGTGAATGGTGACGTGGGGTGAACCACAAGGGCATTCCTCGATAACATCAATTGATTCAACCCGGCCTTCAATCCATGATTCCGTACTTAGGATGGTGTAAGGCAAACCATTTCCAAAGAGAAGTTGCTCCCCGTTTTCGGTTTTCATTCTGAACATCACGTTGTCGTAAGAGCGAACGGTCATTCCAACTTCTAAGCAATCGCCATTGACCAAATGCGGGCCTATTGTAGCTTCATCGTGCGAGTTCACGATCCCCTGCATTTTTTCGCACCTGGCGTATTCTTGCTTTCCGTCATTCCAATACTTGTTTTCCGCTGAGTCAATCTGAGTCATATTTACTCCGATAAGCAACTCGCTTATATCTCTTTGCCATTCTTTCGATTACTTTTGCAGACATTAAACAGAAGTTATTTGGATTTTTTAGCGAGTTATTTGCATAATATCGACGCATTTAAGTGCTTAACCAGGCTCGGAGTTCTATGAGCAGCCGTTCAAGAAGCCAAATTAGCCTACATACTGGTGGTCAATCAGCCACTATGGAAGAAATCAACATGATTAAGCGACCATCTAAAACAGAAAGTTATGCTCCTGTTTCTCATGGTCAACTGATCGAAATAATCAAGCAAGAAGCAGAAGACCAATTGCATGATTACAATTTCCTCGATGAGCATTATGGCCTTTCTCCAAAGAACGGGGAAAACACGGGCGCAAAATTGTTTGGCGTATTATCCTATGAGTCAGACATAAGCCCGGATATTTCACTCTCTATTGGATTAAGAAATTCTTACGATCAGTCGTTAGCAGTTGGTGTTTGCATGGGCGCTAAGGTTTTCGTTTGCGACAATCTAATGTTTTCTGGTGACATTCGAGTGTCGAGAAAGCATACTGGAGATGTTCTTGAAGACGTTCAAAAAATGATTTCAAATTCTATGTCTATTGCTCCAATGAGGCATCGAGATTTGCTTAGAGATGCAGAGTCGATGAAGGACTTCGACTTGAATGACGATGAAGCATGGTCGATTTTGGGAATGGGATACGGTCGAGGAATTCTTCGACCAAGACAACTTCTTGCATCAAAAGAAGCATGGCTCAAACCACCCCAAGAAGAATTTGAAGACCGCAATTTATGGAGTCTTTACAATGCTATGACTGAAGCATTGAAATCTTCTTCAGCTAGAGATGTTCTCGAATCCCATTCAAGGGCGCATGGCTTGGTAATGAACCAGGGCATGAAAATGTTGAACGGAATTGAAGTAAGGCAGGTCGCTTGAGGGATTCCATGATTGATGAGGAAGAATGGGATAAAGCGATCTTACAACGGATTGACGATTTGATAAGGGCATTACCTTTACTTGCTTTCTTCGCTTTCATGTTAGTGTTTATTTTTTGGTTATGGGACACGGTGTTTTGAATGACAGAAATCGAAGTATGTCTTTTGTGCGGTGAATCAACCGTTCAATGTCAATGCTGCCCCGATCCTTTAGTGCAATGGCACCTTATCAGGCACAAATTGACAGATTTAGCAAAAGGATTAGCCCAGCAAACAAATCAAAAAGCCACACCCCCAGCATTCATTTCACCTTTCGACCAAATCCAAGAATTAGGGAAAAAATTGATTTTGATTGAGGGTTGCGATCCAGATTGCGACTGCAGAATTTGTCATTCCGAAGAAAGAAATGCCTGGAGCGCCGATTATCCAAACGTTCCAAGTGAAAATAAAATAGACACTTTTTACGGTCCAATACCCGAAATCTTCATTGTCGAATTGTGCCAAAACGATGACTACAGAATCACCGATTGGGAGTTTTTCAAGTCAAGAGAAGCAGCAATAGCATACATTGGGGCAGTGAATGATGGATATTGGGGCGACGTTATGATCGCCCAAGATGCTGTTCACAAAGTTTCATGGTCGCAAGCAAAGAGCTTCAGAACCGCTTTAGAACTGTTCGAAGAAAAACATGGTGATGGAGAAGCGAATGCCTGGGATTCATTCGGAAAAAATACTTGTGAAGAGTGCGGAGGACTAGTCGATGCACTTGCAGAAACCAAGAGAAGGAAAAGGTTAGACCAAGAATTGTGCAGTTGTGGTGAATAAATGGATTTAATGTTTGTAATATCGCAATGCGTTGCTTGTGGAGAACTTGTTTCATACAATCCATACAAAGTACCATCATTGAGGATCAATGGCAACAGAGAGCCTTTGTGCAAAACCTGTTTTCAAAGGTGGAATGAAATTCATCGAACTAGCAAAGGACTCGAAGCGGTTTATCTTCACCCCGATGCTTACTCCCCCGTGGAGGAAATATAATGAGGCTCGAAGTAAGGTGCCTTTGTGGATTATTTGGCCGTCTAAAGTCAACTGGAGTTATGAAAGAAGGCAAAATGGTTTGTACGTTTGCTTGCGTATGCGATAATCCTAAACCAGATTATGAAAACCCATATCCCTATGTTTGAAACAATCTCGGCCAACCTGCATACAAAAGATAACTAGCGATTGGCAGCGTAATTAAGAATATCAACCACCCCGTCCAATCTTCACCATCATCTATTACAATTCCACCGCCGCCAGTATTTACACTGCCCGGATTCGGACTGACGTTTGAACTGTCACCCGAATTAGACGGATTTCCATAATTCGAAGAATCATCATTCGTTCCAGAACTAGAATTCTCATCATTCGTTCCAGAGCTGGAATTGTCATTTGTTGATTCGGAATTATCACCAATCCCGTCGCCGTCAGAATCCATTGTTTCGGTTGGATCTAAAGGGAATGCATCTTCTGTATCATTGACACCATCTCCGTCATCGTCATTGTCAAGCATATCGCC
>Ga0181406_1000007_pt1 | contig 65860 bp, 79 predicted proteins | sample 29SPOviralmetaG_FD_130135 | JGI IMG/M metagenome (GOLD analysis project Ga0181406, IMG submission 130135) | Marine viral communities from the oligotrophic San Pedro Time Series (SPOT) site, San Pedro Channel, CA, USA - 29 SPOT_SRF_2011-12-20 | ecosystem: Environmental > Aquatic > Marine > Strait... | reverse complement strand
CTCTTGGTTCAATTAACCATCAGCATAATGAAATCACCTTAGTATTTGGTGGTGCTGGTATTACTGCTCATGAACTTTACGGCACATTTCATCATAATGGTCCTGTTGGAATTTCAAACTCTTCAACGGGTGTAATTACAGTTGAATTTAACAATGCAACATCAGCCACAGGAGATATTATTTATTTCCCACAAAAATTTCCTATTTGGTTTTCTTCTCAAAGTTCTGCTGCAACAACAATAATGAGAAGCAGCACAATACCAAACTTAAAGTTTAAGTTTAATACAACAAATCCTCCTTGTTTACCTCATGGCATATATCCTACTGTGGAAGTGTTGAGAGATGTATTACCGCACTATAGCATTAACGAATCAGAAGTAACTCTTCACCCTGAAGTTGATTTTTACGATTTAATTACAACAAATACAGGAAGTTTTAAAGAAGCAAATGCTGGTATATTTCAAACTGACCCAATAAAAGAAATAGACAAAACATTTAGAGTAAGAAGTTTTACAATGGCTCTAAAAAATTCATTTGAAGGTGGAAAGGGGCATTGGATTTTTCACGCTGCTGGCACAGTAGATGTTAAAGAATTACCTCTTTCAGGAACAGGCAGACAAACTTATGGTTCAGGAACTGTAAATAAATTAGAAAATATAACAATTGTTCCTAATTCAAGGACAGGAGACAATCAACAATCACTCCCACCTGGCAATCACTATCTTAAAAAGTTAACTGTTGCTGAGGGAGTTCGCCTTAGAACTACGAGAGGAGTTACTGAATTGCACATTGCATCAAGACCAAACATTAGGGGTTCTTGGCAATTTTACGCTATTTCAGATGGAGTATACAGGTCAAAAAAGAGTTCTATGATTCAACCTCTTGATACAGGAGGCACTAACACAAGAATATACACATCTTTCGCTATTCCATTTGTAAATGACACACTTCCGTATGCAGCATTTTTAGATATGGGTCAAGGAAGCACATTTAACTTTAATCCTACTACACAAACATTGACTGTTGGGACTGGCGGTATTCAATTTAATGACGGAACAATACAAACTACTGCTGCGACAGGAGGTGGAGGTGGAGGTAGTGCTCTTACTATTCAAGATGAAGGTTCATCCCTCTTAACAGCAGCTACTACTCTTAACTTTGTTGATGGTCAGCATCTTGTTCAAACTCTTCCCAACCCACAACCATTTGCCGTTGAAGCAACAGGCGCAGGGCCAATAAAAACTATTACTATTGATGGGTCAAAGGTTAGAACAAACGCAACAGATACATTACCTGCTTATCTTGATGCAAAATTAGGTGCAGGTGCAAATATGAACATTACTCTTAATACTGCTGCTTCTGCAACAGTAGGAAATAATTTTGTATTTTCGGCAGATAATAACAAAGTAAAAATATCTTCCGCAGATACAACAGAAGATTTCTTAGAAAATAAATTGACTGCAGGGGCTAACATTACTCTTACTAAACTAACTTTAGGTGGAAATGAAACTCTTGTAATTTCTTCATCAGGCGGTGGTGGTGGTGGAGGTGGTGGCTATCCACTATTCAAACACGACCAAAACCCAACTTCAAATAATTTTAGTCCATTTAGATTACTGCAAGACCAAGATACAATAGAGTTAGGAGTAACTTCAGGTGGTGATGATAATGCTGATGTGTCAGTCTTTACCCCAGTAAATACTGAAAATCCTGTAGTTGTTGATATTATAGACATTGGTTCACATGCTACGAATACAGGCCGTGAGTATATGTTTTTCGGACAAGATGATAGAATGGGACTAACTGAATATCAAACATTTAATAGCGGTAGTCCTAATACTCCAATACCAATCTTTTTTGTTGAAAGTATGAGAGATGTTGCTTCGGGAATGGTCGCCAGCACCAGACTAAGAATTTATCCTGCGTCGAGAGATACAAGACTAAACAATGTTAGAGTAATGGATGCAGGGAAACACGAAGCATTTATGATTGACCCAAATACGGGTGAGCCTACGGAAGAACCAATGCCTGTAAGAATACTTCTTATTGTTGATTATCAACAACTACATGATAGAGGAAGATGGTTGATGAATAATTACGAATTAAGAATGTAGTTAGTGATAAATATGTCCGTTAATGTTAAAAGAGCATCGTCTCGTGCTAAGAATATGACTGATGAGATGGTATATAGAGGAAAGGTTGTTTATCAACCTCCTGAAAGATGCTATACCAATGTGTATATCAAAGAAACACCTCATGGTTTGTTGGTTTCTAAGAAGAAGGGTGAGCGACACTTCTTAGTAATTCCCTGGAGCAAAGTCGTTCAAATTCAAAGTGAGGACTAAAAATGGAATTAGAAAGTATTGTGCTGTATGCTATGGTTGCTGCCTATGTAGGTGAAAAGGGTCTTGCTCTTTACAAAAGAGTTATGGCTGACGGAAAAATTACCCTTGATGAAATCGAGGAAATTATTGAAGAAGTAACAGGTATAGCAGAAGACGCAAAAGAAATGATTGAAGAGGAATGATTGTAATGGCAAATTTAGAAGATAGAGTTGAAGATTTAGACGACAGGGTTCGTTTGCTTGAACAAGCAGTCTTTGAATTATCAACAATGGCTAAATACTTGAAATATGCCTTCTTTGCTATGCTTGCTTCTCTCGGAATGGATGCTCAGGTGCTGATGTGAAATGGTTTATTATTGTTCCACATCTGATGTTGCTGACCGAATGGGACTTAGTTCTCAAGAGCGTATTGCAGCTGCATCAAGATTAACAGGAGCAATAAGAAGGGCTTGTATTGACATAGACCAAGAATTTTTTTCAAGAGGTCGTGATGAACCAAGCAAGTCATTGGCTGCTACTACAACAAATGCCGATTCTTTGGCTCAAGCAACTGAAGTAACTGTCACTAACGCTAATCTATTTACTGCTTCTGCAAAGGGCAATGTTGATGGCGATTCATTTCAATGGACTGGAAAAGACGGAGGAATATCTGCTTTAACTATTGCAGTTGCTGGCGACACTTATCCTGTAGGAACATTAACTGCAACAGGTGGAACAGGTAGTGGATTTGCTGGAACATACGGAATTAGCGCAACAACAGCATCATATACTATCGGAGGCACTAACACAAATTGCCAGCCAGGAAACTATCTTGTAAACGGAGTCAGCATTGGCTCTTATACTGTTCACTTTCAAGTTAGCAGTATAACTTTGAGTGGTGTTAATGGTGGTGCTTTAGCAGATGATGGCTCAACAGACGGAACTGGCACATTTAATATCGGCAGTAGTGCAGGTGGCACATTTACAGTTACTTCTGGAGTTATTAGCAATATAGTTATTACAGACACTACATATTATCCATCTATTCCACCTATCACAGTTGCTGATTCTACTGACTTTGGTACTAACACACTAACAGCAGTCCTTGATTCCACAGGACAACTACAATCAATTACAGTTACCGATACTACAAAGTATGCTTCGACCCCAACAATAACTTCGTCATCTTCTTTTGGCAATGCTACTGTAACTGTTGTTTTGAATACAACAGGAATTATATCAAGCACTTCCATTACTTCTCCTGGTGTCTATACCGTAGCACCAACAGGAATTACTATTTCAGAAAGCGGTGATAGTAATGGTTCAATAATTCCAACATTTACATTTACAAGATTAACAGGGGCAACAGGATTATCATTTGACCACGCAAGCGGAGTAACAGTACAAGAAGGAGAAATAGCGCATATCATAAGAGAGGTTTGTGCTGATTTAGCAGCTGGCTATATCTATGAAGACCAAGCAGTTTTCGGTGATGGCAAAGACCTAAGAGCAAATACCTTCCGTAAAAGAGGTACTGAGTCCCTTAACAGAATTGCACATCACGGAGGCATTAACTAATGATGAGTGTTTCACAGGTTTTAGGAGAATCATTTAATATATCAGACTATATGTCTAAAGTGAGGTCGTTACCAGATGTCACTTCTTCTGATGCTGCATTTATTGATAGAGCATTTAAAGACGAAATGCAAAGAGTAATTTCTCCTAAACAGGGAGCAATGATGATTAAGTGGGATTGGTCTCAACTAAAGAAGTATATGAAACAACTAAGCGAATCAGGACTAAAGAAAACATTTGCTTTGGCTACAGGTCATGCTGCCCGTATGAGCACTACAAAGACCAAGTTATTTTTACAGCAAGGACAGGGTTATCACAAAAAAGCACCTTCTATACAAAGTTCATTTATCCGAGAAAGACTTAAGCGTGATAGCACAGGAATGTCAATTTACAAGTTAGTAGGAAAACACCTAAACTATGACTTTGATGTTGAACAAGCAAGATTTATAGGATTTGTAGGTAAAGATATGGGAACACCACTAACAGGTTCAAGAGGCGCAAAATTAGCACCACTTGTTGAAGGACTTAAGGCTGGGAGTGAACCTCGTGCGCCAATGTTCCCTGTAGCAGCAAGCGTTAATTGGACTCCCAGTAGCCCTGAATGGACTGAATCAGCTGCAGGTAATGACTTAGACAATTTGTTCCAAATGGCTATTGATTCAAACAATAAGAACAAAATGAATCCTGTTAGGCGAGTTAAACCACTTCCATTCTTACAGCAATGGAGTGTCAATACTACAAGTTTGACAATGGATAAGTTTATGGAGTTGATGTTGAGATGAGTGTAGCAGGCAGATTAGTTTCGTGGTCGCATAGATTAAATGGAGAAGACCCTGCAAACCCTATCGGGCAAAATCAAGGTTCGTGGAATACAACAGTAGCAGGTGCCGAAGATGAAGATTATTGGAAAGTGAGTGCTGCTGGATATAATACAATCAGCACAACAAATACAGGACTTACAATGATAGTATCGCTAAAATATGATACTACACCCGTTGATGGAACAAAGTTGGCTTCACTTGGTAATGGTGTAGGAGAAATCATCGTTAAATCCACAGGAAACACTACTTCCTTGAAGATAAGTGGTGCGGGTGCTACTGATGTAACCATAAGCAATTTAGACTTGAGTAAACCCTTCTTTTTTAGACTAACACTTAACGGTGCAGTTGGCAGATTCTATCCATTTGATATGCAAGAAACAGAAACAGGAGAAACACTATACAATGAAGTTATCAGCACTTCCAGCACAACTGATGTATCATTTGGTTGTGACGATGGTTCAGTATTGTTTGGTAATGTTTATTATTCAAGTGACGGTGCATTTGGTACAGAAGAATTAGCCTCGTCTATTTGGACTACTGATTTGCTGGTAAGAAATGGTTATAGAATCATAGAAGTCTTAAAAAATTCAAAGCGAATGTATCTTAAGACATTCGTTGAAGATGCTTCTATTGTCTATGCCAATGACCTTTCACCTTCAGTTACAGCAAGATTACAACCCCCTACGATATTTGTTGTAGTTCCTTCACTTAATACAAACATAGAAGCATTAGGCGGTGGAGTAGTTTATCACGATTACACAGTTGAAGTCTTTGTAGTAACTCGTGCGGCTGACTTTAGATATGCACACCGACTTTGTGCTGAAATATCAGGAGAAGTCGTTGAAGAAATTTATTCAAAAACAGGACAAAACGATAATACAGACGCAGTTGCTGACTTCAGTTCTAACATTGATATGAAATTGGAAGAAGATGAAGTAGTTTGTGTAAACCATCACACATTTAAGTTTAGACGCAGAAGCAATTATCGTAAGAGATAACACAGACTTTAAGTGTGATTGACTGGTGAAGAGTGAGTATTAGGAGATGATAATATGGGAGACTTCGACAGCCGTTATGTATCAATCGAGAAAGAAACAACTTATGGAACAGACCCTGCAACCTCACCTGTATATGGTGAAATAGACGACGAATCATTCAAACATATTTACGAAACAATGGTTCGTGAAGATATGTCTAAGTATGGTGCATCGAAGGTGGTTCGTGGTAAAGAATACTGTGAAGGTTCTTTGAATACCGTTATGATGACTGATGACTTTACTTGTTCGATGATTGCTGGACTATTCGCTACTGATACTGTAGTGGCAGGTTCTCCGAATGTCCATACACTTGAAGAAGGTGCTGCAACTACTGACTTTTACCCAACCTTTTCTATCCACATCGGAAGAACTGCTCGTGACCACATCTTTACAGGTATGTCTGTAAACAAAATGTCTGTATCTGCAAGCGTTGGTGACTTTACTACTATGTCCTTTGAATGTCAAGGAAAATCTGAATCTCCTTCATCTGGAACAATGGCGACTCCTTCTTTCCCAGACAATGAACCAATGTATTATGCTAACGCAGAAATTTTCTTTAACGGCAATGCAACAAAGTCTGCATCGGTTAAATCTTCTGACTTTGAACTTTCAATTAACCGTGACCTTGATTCTGGTTTCTCTATTGGAAACTTGACTCTTACACAAGCACCTCCTGTTACTCGTAGGGCTATTAGCGGAAACATTGAATTTAACGAACCAATGTATACTGCTGGCGCATCAGAGCCAACATACAACGGTTTGACTCAAGCATCTGGTTCAACATTCATTTACGATTCATCCGTTGTTGGTACTCCAGCACTCCGTATGAAGTATATTGAAACAGCAAACGCTGACATTGAATTTGACTTCTTCAAGGTTGTATTTGATTCACCTGAAACATCTGTTTCTGGTCGTGACCACCAAACCATGACAACTCCTTTCTTTGGGTTGTTCGACAATACAAACACTTGTATGGCCGAATGCACCATTAGAAGCGCACAAGCAAGCGCATACATTTGATTAGTATTAGTTAGTGTCTTTAAGACAAAGTTTAGAATAGTTTAGTAGCGAAGTGAAAAAAATGCCAGTAATGAAAAAAGAATTTGAGTTCGGAGACGACGAATCAGGAAAAGTTAAACTCGTAGTCCGACAAGCCAGCGGTTTAGATAGAATGAAGTGGGAAGCAGCTCAAGGTCGAGCCTTGCGTAAATTCCGTGACTTTGGTATGTCAGTCGAAGAATGGACTGAAGACCAACAAGCGGAGTTTGTTGAATACCTCGAAGAACAAAATGTCGGTGTTGAAATGCAAATCACAGAATGGATTCCAAAATGTATTGTTGAACCTGCCGATTTTGATTTGGGCATTCTAACTTCTAACGAACTCAGAGAATTGTTGATGTTTGTTAGGGGTGACACGAATGAGGGCGCAGTCCCTTTGGTCTAATTTACAAGATAGCACCCGTCTTGTGCCAAGCCTACAAGGGTGTCCTTCCATCGGACTTAGTAATGAAGTATTGCGAGCCAGGCGGAGCATACCGTTTGGAATTAGATTTAGCAGTTGCTTGCGAGATACAAGACCAAATTGGAGAAGCAACAGAAAAAGCCAAGAAAGGCAAAAAGGGTGGCTCAAAAAGCGCTCGTTCAGCATGGGAAAAGCGAAAACAAAAGCGAGCCAAGCGGAACGATTAAACGAATATGAGGTTCTTGAGTATTAAGAGGGAGTGATAACATGGCAACCACAGGCGCAGCAATGGTAATGTTTGAAGTGGTTGGTTCATTTCAAGCGAAGCGTCTTTTGTCTGATGCAAGAGCACAGATGAACATTATGAATGCTATTATGCTTAACGGTCTTTCGGGTGTTCACCAAGCAGTTGACCAGATAACAGAGCAAATGGATGGATTAGTCCAAGCAACTGTCCCTTTGGCTCAAGAATTTGCTAAGGCTCGTATTCAATTTGACAAGTTTATGGGTGAAACTGAAAATCTTGAAGAAGTCAGAGAACAAATTAAGAGCATTGGTTTACAATTTGGATTTACTGCTGATAAGGCTCTTGAGGCTGGTGCTAAAATGGCACAACTTAAAGATGTAGTAGGTGGTGAAGGTTCAGTTGTTGCTGCGACTGAGGTAGGTATTAAGTTTGCGTTGATTGGTGATATGGAAACCCAAGATGCTATGCAAAAGATGGTAAACCTGCAACAACAGACTAACTTTATGTTCGGTGGTATGGCTAAGTCTCAAATTGAGGCTATGGATGCTGAAGAAAGAGCAAACTTTGTTAGAGCAAATTCTATGAAGACTTTGACTCAACTAAACACAGTTGAAAACAGATCTGCTGCTACAATGCAACAAATTACTTTCATTATGAATCAATTCGCAAGTCAGGCACACATGACAGGTGAATCTATTGCTGATATGGCTGCAAGTGCTGCAGTAATGGTTGAATCTGGTGAAGAGATGGGTAAGGCTGGTCGTGCCCTCAAAATGATTTATGCTCGATTAGGTTCTGATACCCACGATAACAATAAGATTTTACAGGCTTATGGTGTTCAAGTTAAAGATACTGCAGGCAACTTGCTTCCTCTTTCTGACATTGTTCAACAGTTAGCGCAACAATTCCCTAAGTTAGAAGATGCTGAAAAGCAACATATTGCTCAAATAGTTGCTGGTAACGACCACTATGTAAGATTCCTTAAGTTAGTTGAAGGTGCTGATAGACAACAAACATTAGCGACTCAGGCTGCTCTTGGGTTATCAGATGCTCAAGATGAAGTTAATATTAAACTTGACGACCAAGCAACTAAACTCCAGAAACTCCAAGCCGAGTTAAAGAATACCGAAGCAGCAATGGGTACTGCTTTTATCCCAGCACAAATGAAAGCGACAAAACAACAAATATCATTTAACAGGGCTATGACCGACTTTTACGAATCTGGGTCTGAGGGTCCTCTTGGAGGTATAACTAATGATTTTAAGGCATTAGCAAAATTAGACTTTGAAAACTTCGATATTATGGATGCTGTTTTAGGCTCAGTAGTAAAAAAAGGTATGGACTTTGCTTTTGCATTCCAAAGGGTGCAAAAGGTGATGGGGCCTGTCGTGGAAGCCATGATTAACATTAAATCCCTAAGTGTAGCAATGCAGACCCAGCAAACGATTCTAAGGGCTATGCAAGGCGAGCAATTGGTTAATCCACAAATCTATAACCAAGCAGCACAAATGCAAAGTTTTACAACGGATATGGCAATAAAAGAAATGCAAGTTAGACAAAGGATTGCTAACATAGGTAAAACAGCACTCGCATATGAGCAGATGAAAGAATTTTCTGGGACTAATACTTTATTGAAAATGCACATGCAGGCTTCAGCTGCAGGCGATATAAACGCTCTTGCTAATCGAAGACGAGGACTTGCTGCTGAAATTGCTGGTTTAGAAGGTCAAATTCTTAATGCTGTAAAGCAAAGTGAACAGGCACAAAACAGCATTCTTGCTGTTGTGCAAGCGAGGGCAGCTGCTAATCAAGTAATGTCTGCTGAAGAATTAGAAGCAGTTAGGGCTGGTGTAGCACTAAGAAGTAATGAATTGATGCTAATTAACCAAGAAGAACAAGCATTGAGAAATATTCATGCGATACAAATGGCTAAGGTTGGAAGTGGTACTACAACTGTACAAAATGCAGGACATGAAGTTCAACTGCTTGGGAGGTTGGTTGAGTTAGGAATGATAGAGCAAGACTTAGCAAATCAACTTCTCAATGATAAAAGAATGAAGTTAAGCATTAGCGAATCAGACTTGTTGATGGCTCGACAGTCACTTGAATTAGAAAAGCTGATTGGTGGTGAAGAGGACAAAAGAAAGGGTAAAAATCTACAAATGATGGTTCAAAGGTTAGTGCAAAATGAAAAAATTGCTTTGTCTTTGAATAAACACATGAGTGCTCAAGATATGCTAAATAATGTGAGCCAAGAAGAAATTGCCATTATAGAAAGGGTAACTGCCAAAAAATTCATTAAGGAAGATTTGACTGACCAAGAGGCTTTGGCTCTTAAAATTTTAACACAGTTAATGAAAGAAAACAACTTCCAAACTGAGGAACAAATTGCCAATTTGTTTCAAATAATTATGGCTCAAACTGCTCATGCTCAAACCCAAGATAGGATGATGGCAAAGCAAATGGCTATGAATGCTACAATGACAAAGTATAGTGGTATTTTAGGAGGTGCATCTGCATTAATTACTTTATTTGACGATTCATCTAAGGGTGCTAAAGCAAGCATGGCGTTAATGATGCCTGTTATGATTATGAGCACAGTACAAATGATGCAGATGACAAATTCTATGCTCGCACAAGCAACGGCAGGTATGGGTGCTGCTGTTGCAAACAACACACTTTCCTTTTCCTTAAAAGGTGTTGCTGCTGCTGCTGGAGCTGCTGCTGCTGGTATGAAAGCCTTTTTGGTAAGCACAGGTCTTGGTATCGCTCTTGTAGTTGCTATTACTGCTGCCACATACTTATTTACAGATTCAGTAGACAGCATGAGCGAGGGTGTTGTTGAATTTAACGGACACTTAACTGACAGCCTCACACTTTTAACAGACTTAAGAAATACAGGTTTAGAACCAGCATTAGAAGATGTTCCAACAATGGTTCGTGATGCCTTTTTAGAAGCTGGAATAGATTCTGATACAATTAATGCAATGGGATTAGAGCAAACTCAAACAGCCATTGGAATTGTAAAAGATGAAATGGATGAATTAAAAGAAAAAGCAGGTGACGGTGCTACTGTTCAAGAAAGGCTCTTTATGATGCAATTAGAGGCCGCTCAAAAGTATGTTGGTGCTTTGCAAACTCAAGAAACTCTATTGATTGCTCAACTCGTATTACAAGGCGAATTAGCAGAAATGCAAAAGAAAATGTCTGATGACGCAAGTGCAAATGCAGCCAGCGCAGTGAGTCAATTTAGAGACGAATATGAAGACGAATACGATGATGCACTGGGAATGGGTATTCTAAATTATGTTACTGGTGGAGCAAGTATGGGCTCATATCGAGAAACTAAAGGTCTGCAAGATGATACAACAAAGACTGTTGCTGCCATAATTGCTGCTTTCCAACAAGAAGAAGGAATTAATGCAAGTGCTGCTCAAATGGAAGATTTGCTCGAAGTTATAGGAAATTCAGCTTCAAACTTTAGTGAAACTTACGCAAATGCAGTAGCAAGTAGTGGTGAATATACTACTGAATTTATGGACTTCTTAGACAAAAACTTTACCGATAAAGAAATAGAAATGTTGGCAGTAGCAGTTGATGATTCAGGCGACTTTGACACAGGCTCTGTTATGAAATACAAAGAGGTAGTGGATGACTTAGAAAAGCAATTTTCTATGACGACTGAAGAAGCACAATTCCTCGTTGATGAAATTAGCAGCATGGGGTCTGGTGGCATGAATGATATTGATGATGTGGCTGATTCAATACAACATTTAGGAGATACAATGTTGGAATTTAACAACAACCGTGAAGCAATGTTCTTCGGTCTTTCCCAATCAGGTATATCAGGTGACTTCGTTAAGCAAGTCCAAAATAAAGGAGTCGAAAACCTTATAGCAAACACTGAGCTGGTTGTAACTAACAACTTTAATGGTATGTTGCTACATGAAATGGTTGATACGATTACCGAAGAAGTAGTTAGTGCTTTAGTTGATGCTGGAGTGGTTAGAAGTGGAGCAGTGGATTAGTAATGGCAAAGTCAGTAGATAGAAAGTATTCAGTATTTTTGGCAGGTTACTATGACGACTTTAACGCAAGTCGAGCAATTGCTGATGATGAAAACAACCCTAATTTAACTGGACTAATTGTTCACACAGCAAGCCATTTTGGTAATTCTTTAAATGGTGAGGCTCGCCTTAACCCTCGATACAAAAAGGCATACAAAGAGCGAGTTGACGGAGATGAAACTCATAATTTAGGTGCTCATGAATTTTTAACAAACGACACTATGAGAAAAAACTCTGGGAAGTATGAAGGAAAGGCTCAACCCTCATATCCCGATGGTATTACACAAGGCAACCGATACAAATTTGGTGCAGACGCATCTCTTGATTCCTTTCAAACTTTAACAAACGGATATAACACTTCTGGGCGTTATTCTGTTCATTTGGGTAACAATGACCCATCGCAAGGAAAAAGCGCAGCAATCACGATTCCTGATATGGTTTCAAGCAATTTATACAAAGGTGGGAGTGCTGAATCTGATTCCTTTGCTTCAGCGACTAACATCTTTCAATATGCAAACATTTGCAGCGTTCATGTAGGAGAAGTTGCTCCAGACGCTAACCAACTAAAAACAGGTTATGCAGGAGACCCATTTTCAAAGGCTATCTTAGAACCAATTGAATCTCTTGATTCTGGAAAACCTATGTTAGCAATTAACACTCACATTAGAGAAAATATGACCAGAAGGCTTGTTTCCTATAACGCTAATTTAGGAGCTGCATCTGATAAAGACATTTTTGGACTTAGAATGGCTTGGCGCAATTGGTCTGGTTGGGACAACGGACAATCAACAGGTCATTCTTACACAATAAAAGTAGGATTTAGAAGGGATGACTACACTGACGCTAACGGATTTTCTTCAGCAGTACCAGCTGCTACATACACATTTACCACTTCTTCAAGAAAACAAAACGCAGCAATCAGCGGCTCGCCTTTGACAGCCGAAGCAACAGGTCTAAAAACAGGTTATCTTGACAGAAACCCCTGGTTTAAAAAATCAGCATTAACAGGTTCAAACTCTGCTTCTCTTGTAATGGCTGGTGGCGCAGTTGACGGAGGCTACAATGTATTAGCAAACTTCGGACAAACGCCTGAAAGCACATCTTTTCCATCTGATAATGCTATACCATCAGCCGACCAAACAAGGCGCTGGACTTTGCTGCAAATTTGGAATGATATTGAATTTAAGTTTGACTGGACTGCAGGAACTTATGATGTATTACATGACGGTGAAGTTGTTGCTTCAGCACAAGCAATAGGAATTAACCCCGATACAGGAAATAAATACAAAGCACCAGAAGTTTTTGGTTGGGATTTGTCCCTTGATAGTGGATTGGTTGATGGCTACCAAGAAGCAGGGACAGACACAGATTATGTTCAAATTACAACACTTCTTGACCGAGCATATCTTTGGCGTGATATTGCAGATTCATCTGGCATTGGCGGTGAACAGGTTACTTTGTCAAGGGCTTCTATTAACTATACTTCAAACGGTATATCTCAATGCCAGTTAGACATACATGATGATTTCGATAACTTAGATATTTTTAAGGTCTTTGAAGAAGAAACAAACCAACTGCAAGAACTGATGCTATTCCGTGATAATATCCATCGTTGCGTTTGGAGAGGGCATATTGAAAGATACACCAGCAACCAAAACCGACCTGGAGAAAAAATCATAAAGTTGAGTGCCAGAGATTATTTGGCTTCTCTTGACCGAACAATACCTATTTGGGAAGTAGGACAAAGTGAACAAATAGATGAAACCGAACCTATTGGCTGGCGACCATACGAATCTGCAAACTTTATTGAAAAGTTGCATTTAGGTGCTACTTCTCTTGAAAGAGGCACAGGTACTTTAGGTTATGAAAGACCGAACTATAATGCAGATACATCAACAAGAATGAGATTAAATTCGGGACACCCAATTCAAATGTATAATGAAGAAGGAGGAGCACCTGATACTATATACGATTATGTAGGTCAAACTCACATTTATGGATTCCAAAAGCCTGAAGCGACTTATGCTAATCCATCTGCACTTACAAACCCACTAAGAGTTTATTCTGATGCTCACGGATATACTCAAGGAGAAACAATAAACATACAAGGCTCAACTAATTATAGTGGCTCATTTACAGTTCACGACCCATCAACAAATCACTTTTACATTGACAAAACATATGTCCCATCAGGTAAAATTTTGGCTATTGACAACAATGACAGTTATGATGACGGAAGGCATAAGACAGGACTAAAGCATTACTGGACTTTGCAATTCGATGAAATCTATAAAAATCCAGCTCTTTTAGGTGGTGAATTTGTTAGTTCTTCTGCAGGCAACACAAGACATTTAATAGATTGGGAAAAGCAATATGTTACTATTTCAGACACAAGAGTTTTTAGAGGTGCAAGTCAGTCAGGTCAAAGGTATAATAGAATATCTGAATTACCAAGCGACTCATCCACCACAATTAATGGAGTAACAGTAACTCCTCGTGACCTAACAAGAGGTAACCTTGATATTCCAATGAGATTAACCAGCAGTAATAGGGTTAAGCACACAACAGCAAACATTACACCACTTCAACACGATTACCCTAATACCCTTTGGTCTGGAGATATTCCTGACCCTACAAATTGGCAACAAACAACAAGGAGCTCAAATTGTGGTTATCATTTTGCTTTGATTGACGCTGATATTCCTAACAACCCAAAGACAGGAAGAGCACAAGTTCCTGGTGGAGGTTATACTGTAGGAAGTACTCCGTTTGATAATTTGTATAGAAGTTGGAATGGGTTTGGGTCTGCTTTACCAGGCCCACCAACAAGTCAAAATCAAAATAACGATACTTTTGCTGGACAAATGTTTGATGCCAGTTGGAATGCTGCTCATTCTACACTTTCCTATACTCAGCAAGATTGGTTAAATAGGTTGGGTTGGTTTAGAGTTAATTCTAATGGCGACAATGTTTGGCAATATTGGAGTGCTACTAATATACTTGATAATGCTCATGGTGGCTCAGAACCTGCTGGGAATTTAATAACAAAACTTTACTTTAAGACAGGTGAAAATATCAACATCTGGGATTTATACATTGGGCAACGCTTGGTAATTAGATATGGTGGGAATGACGCTCAAGGAAACCCAATTCAAATTCCACAAGGGACAACAGGTAATAATTGGGATGGGATTGTAACTCTTGTATTTGAAATCACAGGCTTTGGTAATATGCCAGACCCAGGCCAAACATGGATTGATGGGACACATTATCTTGAAGTTTCTCAATTAGGTAACGGAACATATAACGCTACTTATGGAGATTTAGCGAACCTATATTATAACCACAACGAAATAACAGGGCTTGGATTAGGAACTGCTGGAGAAGTTGGCTGGTTTTTGTATGATAGTCCTGACTTAGAATATTGCAACGAACAAGCGACTGCACCTCTTGCTGCTGCTAATAATTCTATTGCCAGACCATATAGAGCAGTACATTCTCGTTGGATTCAAGATATGCCTAAATCTAAGTGGTTTCAAATGCAGTTTGGGCGTATCAAGGAAAAGAAAATCAGTCAAGGTAAAAATGGTTCAACCTATCACCCAGATGTATTATTATCTTCAGATATTTTTCCTAACGCATATACAACTGGTCAAACAGTATCAATAGCAAATACAAGATTAGCATTAAACGACCAAACAACAGGAAACCCAATAGGATTAGTAACTACAATGGCTACATCAGGTGGCGTTGGAGAAATTGTGGATGCTGACGGAACAGTAGATTCTTTTACATTTACAGGTTTAGCTGGTTTTAACGCAGTCGACCAGACTTATGCTTCAATTACAGGAGTACAATTTTTGTCTAAATTCCACTCTGCAGGAAGTATTGTAAGATTTAGAGAAATTGATAACGATTACAAACACATTTGGATTCTCTGGGCTGATATGAGAAATGATGGAACTGCTAACGCTGATTCTGGTTTAAGGAAAAAGAAGTTTGGTTTAATGATGCCTATTTCTAATAATTATAGTGTTAGCATGGAATTTGTTGATTCAGAAGAACCTGACGGCTCGCCTGTTAAGTTTGCTGATTTGAAGGTTGGTGAAGACTTAGACATATGGGAATTAGATTCAACGCTTGAACCTGTAACTCAAGCACCCTGGTCTGCTTTACCTCTTGGCTCAAACTCTGACTCTAATTCAATATACCACAATTGGGAAGATAAAGCAGGTTCCTTTGTTGTTATTGACACAAGCAAATTCTGGAATGTGAATACTGAAGCAAATCTTGGAAGGACAGGAAGAATAGGTGGTGGGAGGACAGACCTACAAGATTACTTTGCAGTAGGTCACGGATTCCCAATTATGATGGATAACTATTGGATTGAAGCAATGCCTTCATACAAAACTATTCAACACCCATATATGCCTCACCCTCAACAAATGGACTTTATTCAAGATGCGTCGGAAGTAAAAAGAAACCAACCAGATAATTTTAGTGGAATTAACAGGTTATACCTCGACGATGTTACAGAATGGGATGATAGCGGAGTTGGAAGAATAGTAGCAGTTGAAGGAGCTGGACAGACAAAGACAACATATACATGGTATTATGCTTGGTCTGGTCGAAATACAGTTGATAACTATTTAAACAATGTGTTCGTTGATATTGTAGGAGGTTTGAACGGAGTTCCAACCAAGACTGCTGCTGAAAGAACAATAGCAGCAAATAACATTAAGGCTGCTCAACAAAACGGTTCATCTTCAAGAGCGATATTTGACTTAGAAGATTATGATAGTGTTACTGCGTATAACTCGTATGCTCCTCTTAGTGGTATGAGATTTATGATGCGTATTTCTGGTAAGGTCGAAAACGAAAACAGCGGAACATGGTTTGAAAGCGAAAAGTTTAGATTCTTAAATATGTTGTCTTTGACAAAAAATTGGTTGGGTAAATCTCAATTTACAGGTATTTCATCCTTTAAGAATGTGCCACAAACAAAAATAATGAGCACTAATGGCTCTGCAACTATTGGCAGTCCCCACTGGGGTCACAATAATACACAATTTGACAGTTTTGGCAGTGTAGTAAATGCTAAAAATTCAACAATGTATAGTGCCATAGTAAAAATTCAAAAAGCAGCTGGTACTGGAACTTCAGGCCTCGGACAAACATTTACTTATCAAATTGGTCCTGATGGCAGAATAGAACTTAGACCTGGCTACAATTCTTTCCGCTCGCTCGACAGAAGCGTTTTGAATATATCTAATATGAACACAAGCATACAACAAAGAGTAACTCATGTTAGAGTTTACTTCAATGATTCTAAGTCATTTTGTGACTATCCAAAAGTAGTAGGGACAGAAAACATTCGCTGGAAAATTATGGATATGCCCGATGTGGGAACTAAAGCAGAAGCAGAGTATTTAGCAAAACAAGAATACTTGAAAGCAAAGAAAGCACCCGTTTCATTAAATGCAAAAGTAGTGCGAGGAACGCAATCAGATGATGTTATGCTTGATGGTGCAAGGTATGGGTATATTGCTGACCCACAAAGGACAGTATACGGTAAGTACCCGCACTATATGATGGGAAGGATGAACAACAATTTCTTTTCTGGTTCAGTAAGTGCTCTTGACGGCCAACTCAATAACACCAATACTCCTCTTATTGGAGCATCTAACAGGGATGCTTCAGTTGTAAATGCTTCTGATGAAATTACTTGGGCTGGAAATAATTATTGGTATGGTGCAAACAGCCTTGCTAATGCTATTGAAGTTGTTTATGTTCCTCAAGGCTTACCTAAATACAGTATGACAACAGGAAATCAATTAAGATTTATTATTAGCGTTGATGGGACAAGAAGTGGTGCGCCTACTCCTGGAACAATTGACGAGGCTGCTACATCGGCAAAGTTTATTATAACAGTTATTGACCCTATATTCAGAGATAATGCAACAAGAAACACAGGCTTTGTTTCTTCTAACGGTACTGACTCAAATGGAGACCCAAATCTAATAGGTGAAGCAGAATGGTTTGGGGCTTGTAATAGAGGAGATTTGAATCACATTGCAGCAGTTAATGCAGCTGGTCAAGGGCATAGCCACGCAAACGATTTCTTTTCACAGACCGTTAGTTATGGCTCATTGGATAATGGTTTTCTTGAACTTAATTTGCCACCCACATACGCATTTGGAACTGGTATTGTCAATAAAATTATAGTTTCAGTAAACAGAGAATACTTAGAATCTTTAATCAGAATGCGTTGTGGAGATACATTAGGAAATATCTTAAATCCTGCTCACGGAGTACCTGTTGAATCCGCACCGACAAATTACTTCACCCTCCTCGGCAGCGGTTCATATAATGACAAGTCTATATTCCCTCTTGGGTGCAGATATTATGACGAATTTGGGTCTGGTATGAGGGACAGGACTTTGTGGTATGCACCGAGATTGATTATCAATGACGACATTAACTTTAGAACAGGAACTGCTCTACAGTATAGCGATTCAACCTATGGATTTACAAACAAACCTTTGATTATTAATAATGTTCAATGGAAAATAAACCCACTAAGACATGAAGAAGTAGTATTAGGTCTAACAACTGATGAATCTCATTTCTTAAGTAATTTAGGTTCTATGTTTTTGACTCCTCCTATTATTAATGACCCTAAACCAAGTCCAGCAGGACCAGGTGGAACATCGGGTCGTGGAGATTCTGATGAAGACGATGGCGAACCTGTGCCTCCAGGCGGAGATACAACAGGTCCTGCACCCAAACCAAGACCAAGACCTGAATTGACCCCACCAGGAACATTTGGTAGTCAAACAGGCTACACTACTGCAAGCACAATAGGTATTAATCAAGTATCTAAAGGCATTATGGGAAGACTAAAAAAGAAAATGCAGGTGCCTATGGGTAATTCGGAATGGGGGTTATTAGGTCAAGACAGACCATTGCCAGCAGCAATAGAAACTTCTGTTTTAGTTTCTAATGACGGTGTTTTTACTCCATCGGGGGGAAGTGCTGCTCTAAGCGAAACTGGAATTTCATTGCCAGGCAGAACATTTGCAGCTGGTGATTCTGAACAAGCCGAAGTATCAGAAGTTTCTGGAATACAAGTAGTACCTAACAATGTTACAAATAATTCAGTAACTATTCTTTCTAAGGTTGATACTACTGTGCATTCAGAGTCTGCTCAAACTAACCAAAGTACCATTCCAACTCCAAGTGGAATAGGGCTTAATACAAATCCAACGGCAGAAGGGTTTGCCAAGATATACACTACTGTAAAGGTTGTTGAAACAGGATTTAGCAAAACGGAAACTCTTGTCATCCCTATAAACCAAAATGGTTTAAGACACAATTTATTCAATCAAAAGATAGAAGGTGCTGATGTAGCAGGTAATCACTTAGAAATTACAATCAGAAGAGCGGCTGGTATCAATGGTGATACAGCAGCTCAAGAATCCGTAAAACTTTCATCAATCAGCGTAACTATGAAAACAGGCGCAAATATGGTTGATGGTCCTGGAGAAGTCTTTGACACAAATGTAGTTTCAAGGTGATGAGCATTTTCTTAAAATTAGTTATGGGTATTGAAAACGCTGAAAGTATTTGGGGAGAAAAAATTATTCCAGCGACAGAAAAGGGCTATCCACCTCTTTTTGATTTTGCGACATATTGGTTTTTGTATGAAGGAGATGTCCCAGTGGCATACACTTGCACAGCATACATAGATTCTTTTATTTTGGTCGGAAATACCTATGTTAAGAGAGGTTTTAGAGGTAAAGGTTATCACACTAAAATTTTACAGGAAAGAAACAAACGAATTAGAAAACCGATTGTAGCAGTATTAAATCCAATTGAAGAATCGAAAATGTCTCAGTTAAAGAGCGTTGTCAGCAATTTAGGTTATATTAAACTTGCACATTCTGAAGCCAAAAAAATTATGTCTAACAGTACTTGGAAGCATTTTGAGCATAGAGAAGTATGGTGGTCGCCACACTTGGAAATTATAAATTAATAAAGAAATGCTACGCTGTACTGCGTTTATTTCTTTTTATATACACAAAATTAAATCGAGTTTCTCAATTCCAAAATACTTTTTGCTTTAGACCTGCCAATACCCTTCACCGACATGAGCTGTTTTTGGGTGGTGCGACTGCGTAGTATTTTTGGTAATGAACCAAATTTGTCTAACAGGTCACCAGCGTTTTTTACGCTAATTCCTTTTATTGCAGAAAGCGCAGCGACCCTATTATCAAGAAGTGGTTTTGAGTTGCTGCGTAGTGTAGGTTTAGAAGTTCCTTTGACTGTTTCTTGATAGTGAGTACCTGCTAAGAAGTCCACCATCTCATCCATGCTATCTAATTCCATATACTTAATACGAGGAAAGTGGCTGTAAAACTCCCTTTTAAACTTTTTTATGACAGCCACCATACGGGCTATTTCCCTCACCGCTTCAGCACCGTTCAGATGTCGCCCCTTTTTCATCGGTTTGAGTTTTTTGTTATAGACAACCAACATAGGATTTTCAAAGGTTTCCTGCAATTCAACTAACTGACCAACTATCGTGCGAGATCTGCCATGACCCATAATCGAGTGATACAAGTCATTGATTTCTTTGGCTTCTATTCCTGTTTTTCCGATGACATAATCACCAGATTTCATTCGACAGACTTTAGCAAAGCCTGTTTTTTCTAATTCTGAGTCACCACACTTAGCCAGAATTTTTTGTATTATAGTGGGGTTTTCCCTGTCATCAACTAAGAGCATATATAGTGGTTGAGATTGTTCTCATATAAAGTCTTCATAGGTATTCGGGCTTGAGATACCAAACGCATACTCTTTGCCCTGACTTTCCTACATCACCGAACCACTTTGTTTCACTCCAAATAAAACGCTCATCCCATCTTAAAACTTGACCAGCAGCAAGAGCATTAGGAACACCCTTTGTTCCAGGTCTCCCATCTCTTGTCAAATGAGTAATGTATTTGTCAATCAACTCAGACACGATATATTCATCACCAGTGTCACGAATCAACTTTGCTGAAAAATCTCTAAATCTCTTAAACTTCTTTGCCTTCATTATAGAACCTCCATAGTCCCATCGTCTCTCCAACAACTGCCCTTGCACCAACCCCTGCGTTGTATTACCCTACAACTTGGAGGATTTTGTAGTCTTATCAAAGACTTTACTGCCTTGCGAGTTATTGAAGCGTTATAGTCAATCCAATCCAGCGTTTCGATGTATGCACATATTGAGTCTTCAATATCTTGCTGTTGTTCTTCGGATATTGTGTCTGGGTCTGCAAACCAACGCATATTATGTGCCATTTCAGTAACCAAGAATATACGAGCCTGATGTTCGGGATTAGGTTGTTTGATAATGCTGTTGATACAAGGTGGGATAGGGACTTCCCCTGCAAGCCCAACTGCGAAAGCCCCACAAGTGCGCTTAACGGCCTTCTTTTGCTTTGGGTGGGTGGCAACCCAATCAACCAAATTAAACGCCATAGAAGCCACAGGAACACCCAAAAACGGGCAAGAATCTTTAGGTGCTTCCGATGGGTGGGAAGGGATAGAATAATCGTGTGGATTTTCCATAAATTTTTGAGTATCAACCATAACAGCCCAGCGTTTGCGAGATGGATTGTATGTATTGGGAATACGAGTCAATTTTTCAGCATAACCAATACCGTCAAGTGACCTCAAGTTTTCAGCCATCTTTGCTTCATAACGCTGTAATTCAGAAGACCAATGCACACCACTAACAGTCTTTGAGAACATTTGGTGAACATGAAACCCACGACCTGTTGCCACAACTCTCACATCGGATTGTGGATAGTCCTCATAAATTCTTCGTATTAGCAACGCCACATCATCTTTTACTTCAGGCATTTCAACGCCATTATGACCTAAATCAAAATCCCACCATGCTCTATCAATGATTGCAGTCGAATAATCTGGTCGCTTGTCAGGATTGAGTTTAGTGAAAGCGTATAGTGAAGTGTAGCACGAGGACTTACTTCCCAAAACAGATAAATACTTTTCAAAGTCTTTACGATTATGACACATTGACCTCTTAAGACCTATTTGTCTGGGAAATTGTATCTGCATATCAATCATTCCATCGGGCAATAATTACCGCACACAGGACACACTAATAAGGGTTTCACATCTTCTTTTCCCAATAAGATTGCCTTAGCAGTAGACACATCAAATTCAGCATCACATTCTTCGCAAATCAAGATAACAACTCCTGTTCGCAACCTAAGTGGTATTCACACCATTCAGGGCAGTAGTATTCAGACCAATTCATAGGCCATTGTTCGGAGCTGATACCATGAACCGCCTCACCAAACTTGCGTATAGTGGTGTTGTATGAGCGACCATTCGGCTTTTCGAGATAAGCAATACCTGATGTTTCACCCCATATTACAGTCTTTCGCTTGCTTGACTCTAACTTCATTGCTACATCAACATTCGTAGCGTCTGGAGCAATTACAAGATACCTGCAATCTTCAACATCATATCCTGCTTCTTCCAGCATAAACTTGTAGTAGTTCAGTTCTTTACGAGTCCGAGATACCTTGCTCGACCCCAATTCACCTGTCTTCAATTCGACAATGATGAGTTTACCGTCTTTATCTCTGAACACACCATCAATCTTACCTACGAGCACAACTTCATAGTTATGCAAAACTAACTCATCGTCTGTAAATTCAACGGTATAGGGAATAGTGTGTTTGACTTCTGCTTCGACCAATACCCAATCAGGAAATTGTTCGGTTATTGCCTGCATAATTTCATCCATAGCATCTATACCTAAGTCTGGTTTAACTTCCATTTCGGTGACAACTTGAGGAATAGGTTTATCTTCGGTGAGTGATACCTCTAAAACTTCGTGTATTAGTGAACCCCTAATCATAGCATCGTTAGCAGGTGGGGATAATCTCTGAATGTAATTCCAATAGTAAAGGCGAGGACACTTATCGTATGTCCCAAAGGAGGATTTACTTATCCTTAATGCGCCTTCTTCAGCAGGATTGTATGATGAAACGACTTCACTCATCATCATCCACCTGTCTAATATCTGAATGGGTTTCATCGAGCATTCTTGCCTCATCTTCATCATGTGCTATTGCGTCTGATTCGGGTTGTCCCATTTGTGAAAGGTCAGCATTGAGCAATTCTTCCCATGCTTCAGCGTGATTGTCTTGCAACCAAATACACATTGCAGTATTAGTGTTGGATATAATCATCAATTGTGTAATAAGGTTCTTATACCTGCCAAGCAGAACCTTCTTTGGAAGTCTGTTTATGTCAAGTCTGCCTTGAAAAATATCGAAGTCTGTTTGGTCTAACATTATCTCACCATCCTGAATGTATTTAGTTGGTATTCGTGGTTTGAGTGAAGTACCAACCCTTCAACTTTACCTGTCTTAGCCCAAAAGGATAATCTTGAGCCAATCATCTGTGATGAAAAGTTATTTGAACTGTGAGGTATCATATCCATTGTATTCATCCATGTAAATAAATCGTGCGAGGTAAATGTTTTGACACCCATAACTTCAAACCATGAGCGCAAAGCACCCTTTACCATCCTATCAACAAGTGGTCTTTTTCCCGCCATAATATCAACTTCGCATAAGGGTATATAATAGTATTGTCACAACCAAGCAACCTTAGATTTGCCGTCTCGAGCATTCTCAAGTGGTATGATAGACCAGCCTGCTATTTCAAATAAGGGTTTCACCTTATCAATAATAAATCGCTGAACAATTTGTAAATAACCAATTTCAATGTTCAGGCCTTCAAGGTCTGATGGTTTGTCAAATGCTATGTAGTTTCCTTCGCTGTTAAGAGTTGTCTTGAAGTAGTCACCTCCACGATAACCTTTGCCGAGATAATCATTAGCCCACTTAGCACCTGCTGAAGCACCAGACAAAACCTTGTATTTGTCAAGGTCTTGAGTCAATTTACCCTTCATAGCCAAATCCTCAAGTGAGATATCACCCGCCATAATATCTTCAATTATTCTGGCTAATTCATCAACAGGTGGTTGCTTTCGCTCAAGAATGCTTGTTATTACAGTCTTTACGGCATCTTTCATAGCAGGTGGCATACGAGATTGCTTAATCTCCATGCCCTTGAGATACATTTGTGGCTCAACATATTCACCATCAACCCATGTGACATTACCCACATACCTGTTCTTGGCTGATATTAACATGGTATTAGCAAACCTTTCAAATTCAGTCTCGATGGGTGACATTCTCTCATTGATAATATCCATTGCTTTGACTCCTTCTTCGGGTGAAGGAACGGTGCAGAAGATAGAGTCAGTATGACCGTATATAACATCATATCCCAAACTTTTACATTCGTCTCGTAGTCGGAACAGGGTTTGACGGGAAGTATATGTGATAGCAGATGCAACTTCTGGGTGATAAAGAGCATACTTACTGTCACCAGCACAACCATACATAGAAGCGACGAGGGATTTAGTAGCATATTGTAAGGCATCGTATCGCTTTGCCTCTTCGGGTGTCTTGGCCTCCTTCATTAACTTCTTATAGTGATTTCTTAACTCGGTCATCTTATCCATCTGACGACCCAACAAACCTCGCTTTCCATGCCTAAACTTAGAACCGTTACCACAGTCATTTCCCTCTTCATCGAGAGTTTCCCAAGATATATTGTGCAAATTGACATTTGAGTGATACATTGCCTTAATATCCATGATAGCAACATTGTCATAAACTCCAGGCACAGGTTGTTGTATGTCAGCTCCAGGATAAGGCACTTTAGCAAACTGAGCCTTAGAAGGGATTCTAAGAGTAAATTCATCGTCTTGTAGTGCTAAACAAGTGAAAATACGGGTAATAAATGGTGTTGTGCGTATATCGCACTTGACGATGGTTTGGATGCTTAGATAGTGTTCTATGGCGTTATTTAGGGCATTTAATTTAGGTAACAATTCGACATCTAATTGGTTGTATCTCAAGTAAAGAGGGAAGTTAGTGAAATAAGTGTCGTGTCCGTCTGGTAACTCCAACTTTCTTTCACCCAAACATTCTTCTGCTACATCATCTAACTTGAGGCCAGGCAATTTACCGTTCTTCATCTCCCAAAGTTTGCTAAATGCGAGCATTAAGTCAATACAATTTCTGCCAGGTATAGGTTGCGACCAATCATCAAATTCATATCTAATTCGATTGTATGGAGACATTTTGCGAGAATCCACTCCTACTTTACGGCAACGCTCAACTATTTGCTTTATGTCAGCGCCAACAACGAACCAACCAGTTATCACATCTGGGTCATGCCTTCTCATAAATTGTATGAAGTGTGCCAGCAATTCTTTTTCAGTATCAAACGCTAATGCTGGGTTATCAAGGGTATATTCGCCCACTTGTTTATGCTTACCTGCATTGTAACCTTCCGCAGTAAACCATGTGAACATCTTCTCCGTATAGTTGTCATAGACTGATAGAAGAGTTATTTGACCCGTATTAACAGACCATTCACCATCAAGATACCAGATACGGTGTTTGTAATCTGGTATGTCGGGTTTTGCGTCTGCAAGAACACGATTGACGAAGGGGATATTTGCCTCCCATGTAGCACCTATATTCTTCAATTTCCCTACTTCAGCAGGGTCATACATAGTGACCTTAGTGAGTGATTCTCCGTAAAGACCCGTATATCCACCTTCTTTAGAAACTGCTTCAATGTATGGTGCTGATTCATCTTCAACAAAGCAGTAGGGATAGATGTTATTAATCGTCTTCTTCTGCCTTTCAAGTGTTATTGGGTCACGATATCTGATATAGACAGTCTTACCTTTGCCTCTATCCACAATCATTGAGCCATCTCCAATCTTTCATATTCTAATCTTGCTGTTTCTTCTTCATCATAGAAGTATTGACACGGTGAGCATAAGCCGATAGGCGAGTGTGCGATAGCATCGTCACAACACCGACAAAATTCAATACCTCGACCTTTCATAAATCGTTTAGCAATCCTTACTGATATGGGGTTTAGTAAAGAGATTAAAATTCCTAATCCTAAACCGAAAAACACTGCTATCCATGTTACCATATTGAGACCTCTGGGGGTACGGCAAAGTGCCACGACGACTTAGACCGACCCAAACATAGGTCATATTAGGGGGTTATAAAGGTATTCATTGGCGTCTGCCACGACTTCTTGTAGGGATTTCGTGCTTTACGAGCCATTGATTGATTGTTGCTGGAGTAACATTTGCTTTATCAGCAATGTCTGCCATTGTTCTGTTCTTGTTGATGTAATTTTCAACGAGCCACTGCTTATCACGGTATAACTTGTTTTCAAATTTAGTTACTGTTATTTGAAGGATATATTCTTCCCCTTCAAATTCTGTTGTTCGGTTAATATCTCCATGACAGAGGACTTCTGCGACAATGTTGTCTGTGCTTATATCGTGCATATAAAGTCCTTCCTGCTGATTACATATAAATGTTATAGCCACTCATGTTTGTCTGATTCAAATTTTATACCCCAAAACAGTTCTGCGTCATGCAGACTTGATGGTTCACCAATGTATTCAAAAGACCAGCATTCACGGTCATTCTGTTTCCAACCCCATTCTTCATTACCTGAATGCGTATGCACTTTGCGAGATACGGCTGTTTCTTTCCATGTATTAGGTCGGTTCAATCTGTGATTCGCTAAGGCAGGGTGGCGTAGTCGAGCAAATAATCTTCCTTCTTGAGATTTTATCATAGAAGATACAAATTCAGACAATGCACCCGCTAATCCTAATCCTTGATAATCAGGCAATACTACAACACGAGAAGAACGCCAACCATTCTGTATGCCACCGTTAGGGAATGGAAGAATAGCATTACAGGCAACAGGTTTTCCATCCCAATAAGCAACAAATAATCTGCATGCCTTATTCAAATCTTCGGTCAGATAATGATGTTTCTTGAACATGTCCCACGCATCATATTCTGCTCTGAGAATTTTGAGTTCAATCTTAGGTCGTTGAACCGACCACCCCCTGTCGTCGCTCACAACGGTTTCGCCATCGTGAGGATTGTAAACCCAATCTGGATTTAGCCATTCAACTATATCGTCATGGCATGAGGCGACAACCAACTTTTGACCCGTCTTACGAGCAAACTTTTGTAGCGCAAATGAGGCTGCCTTTGCTACATTCCTATCAACAACAGATGTAAACTCATCTATGGTGATAATTTCTATGTCATTTGCTATGGCATCTGCGATAGTGCAGGCCAAATCAAATCGGAATCGTTCACCATTTGACAGGCAAAACGGTGGTCTAATCCAAGCAGGGACAGACCCCAATCCGACACTTGATAGAATACGAGATGCTTCGGCAGGATTACCACCCAAAATGCGTGATATGTTCGATATTACAGAACTGCCATCGGTGGGTATGATTGCATCCTCATTGTGTCCGAAACGATTACTTAATAGCGTTGTTTTACCAGCACCAGAAGCACCTACAATAGCACCAATAGCCCAACCTTCAGGGGGATTGATTCTATCGGGAATGACAGTCTTTAATCCTGCACCCTTTTCAATGTCATACATGTCGAGAGCATACTGAAGTGCATCATCAGTTGGCACCTCACATTCAAGCACTATATCATTCGTCAATTGCATCAACTCCCATATCCGATAAACAAGGCAAACAATATCTGCGTTTATTCCACATTATGTAATGACCTTTGGTACTGATACCACACTTGGCGCACATATCTGCGTCATCGTTTGGCACCTGCATAAGACCCATTATTATTCACCATTACCTAATTGAGCAAAAAATTCTTCAATCAATTCATTGAGTGAATCTTCAAGAGATAATATCTTATATTCATCCTTTACCTCAGATTCCATGAACCCTATATGCCTTGCTGTGATGATGATTGTTTTCATCTTTTTACGCAGGGTTTCTTCGGTCATTCCAATACCCCTGCTTGCATAAACCAACCATTGTCAGCAGATAGAATCATACGGATTCCCTGTTCGTATGGTCGGAAGTCTAAGAAACTTAGGATGAGTTCACCGCTTAGGAAAGACACAACATTTTCAAGTCCTCCTTCAAAAGACCATTCCCATTCATCACAGTCATGCTTCAATTCTTCAACAAGTTTAACGATAGTCTGACCCTTGAGTGGGTCGCCCACATGAAGATAAGAGTCGGTAAATTCACCGCCCATGTGGAATTTGTATCTGTTTAGTTTTTGGTTGTTCATGTTGTCAGCAGACAAAGCATCAGCCAATTCATCAGCATTAATCGTTATAGAACACATCGGTTTGATTACACTTCCGTCTGCTAACTTATAGGTATTACCATCTATCTTTTGAGCCAGACCCATTGATTTTTCTTCCCAAGCCCCGATAGTTTCTGTCGAATGAGGGAAAGCAAGACCATTAAGGTTGGCTTGAAGAGTTGATTGCTTCTTAGAAGATTTGACTACAATACCTGTCTTAGATGTGCTAACTTTGATTTCACCTGTAAAGTGTTTTAGGACACCCATTAGTCTGTCAATGTCTGGAACGGGCATACCATCAAGTGCTTCTCCTTCATGCACACATGGGACATGGAAGTATGAAACTGATGTTTTACCATCACGCACTAAAGAGGTTGTGGATAGTCTTTGGTTGTCTGCTCTAAGCACACAAGCAACAACTTGAGGATTATTCTTTCCAGCAACGGTTTGTCTTCGTTGGGTCAGGCATAGTAGGCGTTTCAAAGCGGAAGCATTAACGGTTATCATGTTTATTCACCAAACTTAGGGGTATATAATCATTTGCTTTCGGACAAAATTGTTTCCGTCTTTAATACAAGTGTTGCCACAGAAACAGCAGCCTTTACCGAATTGAGAATTACATCGTGCGAATCAACCAAATGATTATCATAAGCGTTAAATCTTCCTGTTGAAGCATCAAAGAATATCCAATCATCGTCGGTCTGGGGCATTTCCCGACCCCAATTCTTTACCATTGTTTGAACAAGCGATTTAAGGGCATTATCGAAGGCTACAAAGCCCGTTTTTATCTTGTAGGGCATCATACCCCCACCAAGCACAACACCGCCCGTTAAAGCACTTCTAACGGCATTTACGGCATCATCAATTCTTTCATGTCTTTCACGAACTTCAACATCGGTCAGGCCACCGACCTTTATAGTAGCAATCTTACCTCTTAGTTTAGCGATTCTCATGTTGTATTTTTGTTCATAGAATGGATGGTCTGCGTCGGCTTTGAGTTGTTCTAAGTGTTCTATACGAGCCTCAATTTCTTCATCATTACCACCAACGCCTGAAAATACGGTTGTATTACGGTCAATGGAAACCAATTCCGCAGACCCAAAGTCTTCAAGGGAATAATCTCTATCTTCTAATCGCTCACCTTTAGCAGCAAGTATTGGTTTACAGCCTAATGAAGTTGCTATATCTTCATAGATTTCAGCCCGTTCTTCACCACCAGCAGGCGCATTGATAGCACAGGCCATAACTTTACCATTTACAGCGTTTAGCAAAAGATTCTGTATAGCGTGTGGTTTCCAACCAGCAGCGATAATGATTAGTGGCTTCTTGTTTTCAGCAGCACATTGTAGCGCAGGAATTAATTCATCAAAGGTGACAATATCATGGTCTGTAACTAATACTGCAGGGTTTTCATAGACTACTTTACCATCACGAGAACCAGCAAATAGATGAGATACAAAGCCCTTATTGAGAGTCAAACCTTGAGTCGTTTCGACCTTAGTTAATTCTCCTGGATGCTCATGCACCATTACAATTCCTTCAGCACCAACGCTGTCAAACGCTTCCATGATGCAACCCGCTGATAATTCGTCATAATTAAGTGCCGACAAACAGACTTCACGCAATTCTTCTGGGCTTGCATCCCACTTGGATTCCTCTAAACTATTCTTAAAACTCTCCCATGCCTTAAGCAAGTTTTTCTCAAGCCTAACTGGGTGATGTTCTTCCTCAAATAAGTTTGTTATTAGGTGCTTTGCTATCACGGTAGCAGATGTTGTTCCGTCACCAGAAGCCTTTTGTGCTTCGTGAGCAACCATACGCATTAACTTGATACCTGCCATTTCATAGGGACAATCTGATTTGATGAACTTAGAAATGTTTACTCCATCGTCAAGAATGAGTGGGTCTTTATCATGTTCGTCAGAATCAATCAACACTAATCGAGGCGCAGGACCAAGTGTGGGCGCAAGAGCACTATACACCTTATCAATACCTATAAGCAGTTTATCTTTGGCTTCTTTACCGTTCAGCATACTATTCAACACCCACAACTTCCTCAATAGGGATTATAAACATATTGCTTATTGTCCTAACATATTCAGTATGCGTCTGTTTAGTATAGACTATATCACCCACAGATAACTTTAGATAATCATAGATGTCTGAATTATCGTCATGTCTGACATACACAAGTTGCGGAGGGTCAAGATTTTGCATGAACCCATTTACCTCATGTGCCGTCAATAATGAACACAGGATTTGATTACGAGCAATACGCATCATATCACCATTCAAGCATAGGCAGGCCATTCCACTTGACATCTCCCTTCTTGACAGTTAATACATCGTATGTTTGTCCGAGATGTTCCATGTTTTTACCCTTCATTTCTTCAACAGTTGCTCTGATAGACCATTCGCCTTCACCCATAGATTTGTCAGCCTTGACACCAGCCGCTGGGTCAGCCTTCTTCATGTATCGGTTCAAGAAGATTTGTTGAGAGAACAGTCGCATTGAACCATTTTCCCATTCAGGTCTTTCACCAATAGACATGAGCACTTTACGGCCTGAGCCATCATCCATGTATTGTTTGATAGGTTTCAGGTGGAAGGTAAAGAACACTTTGCTGAATGAAAGTCCATGAACACGGTTAAGAGTTTGACGGAACAAACGGTTTCTTTCCTGCCATTCCTTTTGATTAAAGGTATCGCCTTCATCTGAAATAATGCCTTTGCGAACCAGAGATTCACGCATAGCCATTTCACAAATCTTTAGGAAAGATGAGCCACCATCAAAGACTACACCAGCAACATTAGCAGGGTCTTCTTTGGCGACGATATTTACAAACCATTGAGTCTTATCAATCAATGCCAACCAATTAACAGTGTTGTCCTCATTGAAGATGGATTCGTCGTTTTCATCATGGATAGGCAGACGGATGATGTTTGGGTCATCTGGGTATGCGTAGTCAATAATGGATTGAGCCGAGTTGTCAAAGTCAAAGATGAATACCTTTTTACCAGCCTTCTTGTCGGCTTCAGTATATGCAAAGGATAGTGCAAGACCTGTCTTAGCCGTATTTTCATGCCCTACAAGAGCCATACGGATTTGAGAACCTTCTTGAGCAGCAACCTTCTTAGCGAACAGGTTGGCGTAGTATTCTTCACCGAATGCCGTTTTAGCAGGTGGCGCTGACTTTTGATTAGTATTAGCCCAAGACATCAGGCATCCCACCCATCTTCTTCAACAGCCAATGCTTCAACAGTTTCAACAACATACCAACCTTGACAGGAGAAACGATGTTCACCTTCTTTGGTCTGCCATACAGTACCGAATAGAGCCAATTGAGAACCCACACCAAAGTTGATTAGGTGTTCTTGGTCTGCATCAACCCATATATCTTGAGTCGGTGCTGATGATAGAATGTCAAGGTCGCCAACAGTAATAGTATATCCACCTTTGTCACGAGGGTCAATGTGAACTACTTCAGCGATTAGGCCACAATAAGAAGTCCACTTTTCACTTTCAGGGACTGATTGTAGGTATGAAGCCATAGAGTCAAATCCTTTCAAGAAGCGACCTTGAGGTTCAAGACCACCCAAAGCATCAACCATCATACCAGCAGGTGCATCACCATCAAACATGACAGGTGCATTAGGGAAGATAGAAGCAAGAGCAGGGTCTTCATTTAGACTTGTGACACCAGCCTTAGCATAGCCAACTGTGTTCTTTTGATTCATCTTAACTGCGATAGAACCAGGAACGAATGTAGGGAAAGATGCTTCTGCCATGTCACCACTAAATACCAATTGGATTTCAGAAATGTCATCGTTTGAGCCTTGCTTACGACCTAAGAAGTAAACAGTTCTTTTCTTATCCGATACAGGAGAAGGAGAACCGTATCTCCAATTAGAATCACCAGAAGGCCATGTAGGAGAAGACTTATCTGCAACAATGTAATACATAGTGTTTTCATCAACTTCAACTGCCTTAGCATGTGGAGTTGAAACTGAATCTTCAATAGCACCAATTTCAAACGCTTCTTTATTACGAAGAGATTCATTGATGTGACGAGTCCAAGTGCCGTCATGGTTGTTTTCAAACAGAACGATAGCACCCTGTTCAATCAAGTTAGAACGAACTGCTTCATCACAAGTCTTCAGTTGATTAGTCATTTTGTCATAGCGCAGTTTGCCCCAGTCTTTGTATCTTGGAGAGCGCAATGCCATACCTTCAAGGACAGTAGCACCAGAATTCTTAATCTTGGTTGCTTCAGAATGTAGTTGTCTTGCTGAAATACGAAGGGTTAGAGATGCAATTTTATCATCGTCATACCCTGACGCTTTCCATGCTTCAGATTGTGAAGCAGAAACTTGGTTCATTCTTGAATTAAGTGCATCAACAGACACACCAATTTGGCTGGCTACTTTTTCTATATCGGGTTGGTTATTATTCATAGGACATTCCTTTCCTTGTTATTATTCGGTTATCATAGGGGTATATAAGCGTGTCGTTTCGGCCTATTTAGCCAGCATTCTAACGAAGTTATAAAGCGCAATTTGCTCATTTACTCCATTGATTAAGTCACGCTCAGTTGTGACGGAGGCATCAATTACCTTCAGTTTGTTATCCACAGATGCAACCCCTGTGATAGCGAATGTAAAGACTTGCCTCACCGCTTGTCGAGGTGGGGCTGATAAAAGTATGGTATAGGCATCGTCAATTGCTCTTTCCTTGAAACACATTTGTAAGAACTTCTTTGAGTCAATGTCTGGTGTTGTTAGGCTATTAAGGAATTGTTCTTTCTGATTGTCGGGAAGGGAAGCGTATGCCTGTAAAGCACCGATAGCGTTTCGCATATCGCCCTCATGTCGCTTCGCTATTACCTTGATTGAAACATCTTTGATTTCAACTCCTTCGGTGGCACAAATCGTTGCCAACTGAATTTCCATATCTTTGATAGGGACAGGCTCAAATGTTCGCACTTGACACCGAGATTGCAACCAGGGGCTGACTTTGGATAGGTCATTACAAGTTAGGATAAAGAAACAGGTTGAATCTTCTATGACACCCTTTAGTGCTGATTGAGCCGCTGGCGTTAGTTGGTCGGCCTCGTCAAGAAGCACTATTACTTCATTTTGACCTGACCTTGCGATAAGGGATATTTCTTCCTCAATAAATTCAATACCACGCTGTTTCTTAGACGAGGCATTGTATTTGTGGATTTGATAACCGAGATTATTTGCCAACATATAGGCAAGTGTAGTTTTGCCTGTGCCAGGCTCACGGGAATAGAATACGAAGTGTTGCATCTGGGATTTACCCGACATTATGGCTTCCATTTCAGCCCTTAGATGTTCTTGACCTCTAAAGTTTTCCATGTCCGATGGTCGGTGTTTTTCAGCCCAAACAACCTTCATCTTGCATTTCTCCTTTCAACGGAAAATGTGCCGTTAGGCTGGCGAATCATAATATCCATAGAACCATCTCCATACACAATAGTCATGCGAGCAATGTCTGAAGTATCAACGGTATTAGTCTTTGTTGCTGGGAAATAAGGGCGTTCAGACATTATCAATACCATCCTCTGCGTTCTTCATCTAATCGTCTTTGGCCTTCATCGTCTGCTTCATCGTTTAGATAGATGATGTAATCTTCAACATACAAGTCTGGTTTTTTTGTAAATCTGATAGCGTAACTACCCATGATTCTTCGGGCTTCTTCCTGCTCATCTTCACGCAGACAACTAAGTGGTATTACCGCAAAGATTCCTGCATCAACACAAAAGGAATCAGAACCCCACGACCATGAGCCGTCGCCACCATTAGACCAAATTTCAAGAAGTGCGCCATTCCATTCAACTACTGAATCCATGTTTTGATGAGTTGCTTTTGATTGAGCAGAACTTTCAAATGTCTTTGCACAAAATAAGTGCCAATCTTCATCTCGTATTACATAACAAGGGTCGCCTACATAGTATTCTTCTTCGGACATATTTATCACCAATTCATTCACATATATAAGGTTTTAACAGATTAACATTTAGGACATTTCGTATTCAATGGATAAGCCAGATAGATGTGACCGCACTTCAAACACTTGTAGTTTTGAGCCACATTGACTTGAGGCCTCCACGCTCTCCATGTCATAGGTGAGCCACCTTGCCTTGTAATTCCTGCAATTCTTCTTCTATTGAAGAAAGTGTATCATTCAGTTCCATTTCAGCATGATGCGAGCCTTCTATCCCGTCAGGCAAATCCAATGCTTCAAGGTCAATCAGTAAGTTTTCAACTGACTCCTTTGCAGAAGTTAATTCTTCTATTCGAGATATTGTTTCATCTAATTTATTTTTCAAATCATTCCACAGCGACATATTAATCCTCTCCAAAAAACTGTTCATATTGGTCATCTTTCCAAGCGTCATACCGAGCATCGTCAGCATCGGCTTGTAGTTGCTCCCAATCAACCCATTCGTATTTGTCTGAAGCGATTTCCTTTATCCAATCATACATAATGTCAGAACCTTTCTGCGAATCATCATGTAGTAGTTCATGCAGTAAGTCAAGTAATTCGTCTGTTTCGCAATTAGTCTTTAGCATATTCCATGCTGAATCAAATCCACAATCAGCTGCTATTTCATTGGCATTCATTGTAATTCCTCCTTTGGGATAAGACTTCTATTATATCCACTAAGCAGTTCATTTAGTATTCTTGGATGAGTCCTTTCAGCCCATAGCATAAATCTTATTCTTTCTTGGTCAGTCATTGTGCCACCTCATATTTTATTCCGTATAGGTATTCGTTATCATTCCACCATTCAGGTGCTTTGCGAAAGTGATTCCATTCAGCGATAGTCGCTTTGTCACGCCTGTAAAATTCACGGTATGCTTCCACAGGACATTCCCATTCTAAGAGGTCAAGATTTTCACCCTTGCTTTGATTGAAGCAACGAGCAAACGGAGTCATTTCTCCCTTTGGAATGATATTGTGCATGTGGAAGAGGTGTTCTATACCATCAGAACAAAAGTGCGTATTACCGAATCGTCGTTCAAATTCTTCTGATAGAGCAGCAGCATGGAAGCAAAGCCATAGGAAATTGTCTTGTGAATCTCCAGCCCAACGGGTAGCAGGGTGATTGTGATAACCTCCCTTAAGCGGAGTTCCCTTCTTAGTGAGTGGCATCATGTCAGGCGTAGCACCATGACGAATGACGGCTGAACCTAAACATTGGTATGCTTCGACTGTCATTTTGGTGATATGTTTGTCGCATTGGAAGCGAGCAGCCTCCGTTGGGTCATGTGAAAGAGCAAAGATATTCATATTGGTTCACCTATTGGAATCAGGACTTGTTTGCCATCAACAAACTTAAACAGATTATATCCATCCATTGTTCTGTTGATTGCTTGTCTTGGCAGGGTGCAACGGTAATAGTGTTTGCCCCTGTAAATATATACATCGAAGTCATTCTGGAATGTCATTCATTCATCTCCCCTTTGATGTAGTCACAAATCAGTTGAATCTTGTCTGTTGAACAAGACCAAATGAAACTGAGTTTGTCTGTCTTAAACAGTTCCCACTTAGGTATTAGGTAATTAGCAGTTGCATTCGGGAATAGAACCTTGCAGAAATCATCGTAATTCATTCTATTCAGATACTTTAGGTCGTCGGCCATTCGTTGAAGTTCGCTTGCTTCGGTCATATTATCCCCTTCATTTACTACTATATATACTTTGCCGAGACACAATGAGAACAATTCTGCAAAGTGCATCGTATTACCACATAAGGAATTACTGTCTTATCCACCATCCATCTTCCTCTTCCGATTAGTATAGTGTGTTCTTTCCAGCCAACCCGTTTCGCATATTCGGTAAACTCTTTCCACAATCCAGACATTTTAGTGTTATTAGTTGCATGAAAGTTGAGAACCCAATTGTCTATCTCATCGGAGTGGTATGCACAAATCATACCGTTCTCGAAAATTAGGTTGTTGCCTTCTTCTCTAATTACTGCCATGATTCAACCTTGCCCGAATAGAACTGAAAGTCAGTTATTGCATCTTTCATTTGATAATCTTCAATCAAACCTATATCATATAACTTAGTGATAGCAGTAACATATAGATTAGTGCAGTCATCGTTATCGGAATGGATAACATCTGTATATGGGTGATTCCAAGTATAGTCAGTAAACCCAATTTCAGATTCATGGCTCATATTAGATGGGTCGCATCCCCTTCTGATTTGAGTTTCTTCACTACATTCAAGTCTGATTATGTGGTATTGGTATGAGCCTATACCATCGTATTCTAATTCTGTAATTGCTTCTAATTCATTGAGATATCGCACATCATCAATGACCCAGATTTGGTCGTCATTGTAAATTGTATCTCCCAATATACGAGTCATGAGTTTGTCTATCCAATATCGTTCCCCTCTAACTTTACGCATATTATGTCCCCATGCTTGAAGAACAGGTCTTAGTGCTTTCTTATCGTGAGTAGTAAAAGGGAACTTCCAATCGTTAGAGTCATAACCCATACCACGAGCCACTTCTCTTCGCACTTCATCTCCGAATGATACCCTTTTGCATCCATTGAGGTGCTTTTCCAAAAGAGCACCGAGTGTAGTCTTCCCGCTTCTCATCTTCCCACTAAGGGCAATTATCTTCATATTTTAGACGAAGGCACTAAGGGTTATAAAGGTTTGGCAGAAACTTTCAGGCATTTATGACATATAGGACTATCATCGGGCAGAACACGAACTTTGTGACATTCAGGACATCTTGACGATTTAGCAATTTCATCTGGTGTCATAAGAGATAAAGGTGTGGTATATACGATGTCTTTCGCTGATTGAATCAAATCCCTATCCACATCATATTGAGGCGTAGCAATTCTTCTGCCATACTTGTTAGGCTCTCTAACTGTCCCTATCCTAAGTATTTGAGTATTCTTAGCCAATAGAGAAGATATTGAGCCTTCTGTTCTATTCACATTACCCAGTATTTCTTGTAAATGACCGATAAGGCTGTTCTTTGTAAGAGGACCGTTACCATAGACTATGCGAACAATTAATCTCTTGATAGTCTTATTATTAGTCATTCTGGCTCAACCACATTAAATTAGTGAGAAACGAGTCGTCAATGCCTTCTTCTGATGACAAGACTTCCTCCTTCTTCTTAGGCACAGGTGGAGGGGAATAAGCCAATACGCTTATAGCAATCCATATCAGTAATAAAAACCATATAGAAGTTAATCCATCATCAGCCACTATAACCACTCTACTATGCTTGTTTGTCTCTTAGGTTGCCCCTTTGGGACTTCTTCAGGTGCAATAACCCTAATGACATTGAGTACATCTTCAGCATAGAGGCTTATAATGTCTTGGTATTCATCGGAATGCCTAAATATGGTTGAGTTTGGCTCATCTGACTTCGGATTCTTCTTAGGCCATTCGACCCTGCCACTTATAGGTTGAACACTATACGCTAAGATAGCCTGTGAATAAATCTCTGGGAGTGTATATGTTGATTTAGCCAATCGTCTGAAGGTTTCAATATCGGTGGTTCGGTTCGCTTTCAAGAATGCCAAAATAAGGGGCATAGGGACACCTACAAGGCCATTAAACACCCTTAGTCTATCCGACCATCGGAATATGGGATTGATGGCGTTAAAATGGTTTGTTTTGTCCTTGTTTAGTGATGGGTGAATTACTATTTCATCCTGTAAATGCTTAGGTATAGTGGGCTTCTTGTCTGTTACTACAACTAATCTGTAAGAAATAAGAGGTAACCATTCTATCAAATCAGACATTACAACCTTATTAGTGTGCAGAATGTAGGTTGTGTTTGGTGCAGTCGGAGGATAAGTGATTGACTTATACATGACAACAACATCTCCGCCTTTGTATGGAGTATCGTCTGCAGTAAAAATTAGAGTCATGGATTCACCTTCACCAACCAATCAATAAATCTGCGCCATGTGCTATCATTTATGGTATGCGCTCTCTTGATGTGAGAAGGTAATACCTTATATACCCTTCCTTCCTGTCCGTGATACCACCATTCTATACCTGAAAATGTATGCGTATAGTGTATTCCATCTGAATTTAGTGTGGCGAGAACAATTGGATAGTCGCACTTCATAGTGAGGTCATCCATTAGTCAATCACCTCATAATCAACATCTTGTATGTGAGTAGGGTCTTTAAGAGCAGACATTTGTAATTCTATTTGGTCTAAGAGATGTGGTTGTTCGGACAGGGTATGAACCAATATACCCATCACCATATCCATCTTCCTGTCGGCCAACATGAGTTGTGAATCAACACCTATCTCCTTCTTCAATGTCCCAATGAGTTTCAAACCCCTGTTACATTCGGAAGCGAGTCTTGTTGCTGTTTGAACCCATTCTTCTGTTATACCTTCTGCATCCTTCTTCTCTTCCCATTCATCGAGCCATGTATTCATGCGTTGTAGGAGATTGTCTGCTGAATTAAGTGTATTGATGGTATCTTTCCTCATTGCTTCTATTGCTTGACCTTCTTCAGGTTTGTATTCTAAATGTTCATTCATGTGTTCCATGACTGTTCCCGTAGGCCAGCGATACTTTGTTTCCAAAAATTCTGGTGTGGCAGTTTCACTTCGTATTGACAATTCAATCTTTAGTCTGTCGGGATGGGAACATAGAGGACAATCTGTCATTGATTCTAAAACCCATTCTAATTCCTCAACAAGAGGTAAATAGTTGGTATTAGACACCGCTAAGACTCTAAGTTGTCCCAATCGAGCCTTTATTTGATTATACGACTTCATTGCTTTTGCCCCCATTGAAGTTTTTGAGTTGTGACTTCCCTTGTATTAGTAGCATCCATTTGCTGATTCTTGAACCCTATACGACAAATGACACCTTTACGACCACGACCTGAAGATGGTGGAATAAATTCTTCAAACCAAGACTGATGATGTAGGTTATCTTCAATCCAACGCTTTGCCTGTTGATAGTCACCCGAAGTTACCATGCGAGATACTTCTTTAATAAGAGTGGACTTCGCAACATCTTTGCCCCAAAGAGATGCCTTGATTAGAGCCAAGTCTGCATCCATAACATTTCGTCGCATCTTGAGCGAATCATCTAACAATTCAAGCAAAGGCTCATCTAATTCAACCATAAGAATCTGACCACCCTTGTATTCAGGTTTCATCATGGTATAACCAATAGCCAATCTGCGGAATAGGTCTGATTCAAAAGAACGAACCGCAGGTTGTTGAATCCATTCGGTCAATTCATCTGAAAAACATACACCCGTTGGTGGGTTGAGTATAGCATCGGTCATACGAGATTTAACCCATTCTTTTATGTCAATAGCGAGCGAGGCTAACTCCGCCCTTGTAGCACTTGTCATGGCTGATTGTTTAGCCATAGCCTGTTTGAACACTTGTTCTTTGGAGGGGGACATATCAATATCCAGAATAAAGAATCGTCGGTCAAGACCAGAAGCCATTTCAAAACGACCAGGCTGAGTACCAGCCCATATAGTGTATCGGGTATTGTATCGAACCCAACCCTGCTTCAATGCCTTCATTACACGACCATTGTCTGTTGAAGTGAGCAATTGATTCTTCATATCAACGCTATGGTCTTTACGCATAGCATCAGTAAGAGAAGAAAATTCTTCAAAGCCTAAGAATCCACCACACAATTCACGAGCCAAAGGGCGACCTGCTATCGTTCCGTCTTCTTGAACAGAACCAAACAAACCCGATTCGGTAACTGAGTTCGGACCTGTCATGGCACGAAAACCTACACCCGCAGTAAAAGCATCCTTATGATGCAATAATCCTGTTCCTTCGGCTAAGAACATCTTGATAAGAGCAGACTTACCTGAACCTTTGTCACCACGAATTAGAATGTGAACTCTTGTGTCAGCCAATTGTGACATTGGAGTGTAAATTGGATTATTGTCATGCCTAAGAGGGCAATAGTCAATAGTAAAGTCTTCAGGGTTTTCAACCTTAATAGGGTCAAAGTCGCATCTTGAGCATTTATTGATAGCATTGAAGATGTGAGCACCTATGCTACATACGAATATGGGAACTTTGTCTGCTACATCAATAAGATGGTTTCCATCACAAAATTCCTGAACACTATGAAATATATTAGTTATGTCGGTCATCCATACATCACCCCGTTATTTGAAGGCTTAACCTTATTGCTTATAAGGTTTTCCGAGATAGCGACAGATTCTTCTTTTTGTGCTTTCTTTATTTCAGCGTAAGTCTTGTCTATGGATTTTTGAGATATTGTTATGCCTTGACTCCTAAGCCAAGTGGATAATGTATTTACTGATTTAATGTCTATGCTATCTATACCTTCAGACCCTGCGACTACATTTAATGACTTCCCTGTTGGTAGGTATTCAGCCCATACCCTTGTAAAGAGATAGTGTGGTGGGGACAGCATTAACTGTTGTTTCTTGTTTTTTGGTTTGGCAGGTTTTTGTATGTATTTGGCTGATTGAGTGTCAAGAATGTATAATTCTTCAGGTGGGAATTGTAAATACTTTGGACTGTCAATAAATCCATGTATGACGGATGAGGATAGCGATACAACTTCTGTAAATTGATTGCTATAAAGCCACTTGCATATACCAGATACAAGGGGATAAGTCGAAAGCCAATCAGCAGCAGGGTCATGTAGATTGAATGGTCGCCAATTTGCGAGTTCTAAGAAGTAATTGTCGCCCTTGAGTTTGTATAGACATGCACCTGTATCTCCCATTTTCATGCTATTATGCCCAAAGGTTGAGTCATAGAACCACTTAGAGTGAAATTTTACTACAGGCTTTCTATTACCAATAATACCATTTGATATAAGCAGACCGCCAAAGGCAGGTTCGCTGGAAATTGTAATGTATATGCGTTTGGGTGTTGGACTAATCTGCCAATCGTATTCTATTACATCTAAGTCTGAAGTGCTGTCAAAGTTGTTTAGTGCCATTCAATCGCCCCGTATTTTTATCTTTGAATTGAAGGTTAATATACATATCGGAATTAATTTTTTTATTTTACTCGATTTACAAAAAGAATTAATCGTTGCATAGCGTGGGAGATTACTTTTATTTTTAATAATTACATAAGATGATTTAGAGTATAATAATAATAGTATAGTCTGATTATTTGATGTTATCATATGCCCCCACCCCTTGAGATAAATAAAGAAATAAGAAAACCGATGCACAGCGCCCCATTTATTCTTTTCTGACTGATAGAAATATAAAAAAATAATAACCGAGAAATCACAAATCCCAAGAGGAATACTCCCACTTGTCAATATCCAAACTACTCATAGTTGAGTTTGGCTTTGGTATATCTCTAAATTCACCATACCAGAACTTTTTGTCGAGCCTTTGTGCTGATGCTACAGATTCAATCACGGCCTTTTTCAAATCAGACATATAATTTTCCGACTCCTTTTTGACTTCTATTATTAGGTGAGGTCTTATCCCACAATTAAATCGAGATGAAACTCCTATGCTCTTTCCGAAGTCGTATAGTGTTAAGGATGCAGGGTTTTCCGTGTGCAAATCTGATTCCGATGCCTCAATCATGCGTGTGCCCTGCGAACCACGCCACAACTTCCTGCCGTAGCGGAAGGATAGAGAAGGAATGAAATCTGCCAACCAATCGTTATTAGTCCTTGAATGATAGGGGTTTGACCCTTCGATAAACATGGCCGAGAATGACCCATAAATGGGGCTATGTGGCGACCTTTTGCCTTCGGTGGGTGATACCACCACCGACATAAAAACGGGCTTGTTATGGGCTTGTTCATGGGCTATCTCTTCAATGAAACTTGGGCATTCAGCATCATCAATCCTGCCCCTTTCGCTGATAATGAAGTCCCATATACCTTCATATTCGCTGTATTTTTCGACCATGAGCATTACCAGTTTTTTGATTAGTATTTTACCCCTAACCTGAATATCGCATCCTCTAACTTTAATTAGCAGTTGAGGAGTGTTTATGATATTACCTTTTGTTTTTGTCACAGGCTGATAATCAACAAACTCCATTTCGTCTGATGAAAAAATGATAGTGTGAGTTCCTAACAGGGCATTTACCACCATTAGTCAAGCCTCCTTTCGCACCATGCTTCAAACTTTGGGAGGTCGGTGAGTTGCCACAGAACATACTTTACTTTTGATTCGCCAGCAAATTCATAGGTATGACCCACATTGCTGACACCTAATGTTCCTCTAAGTATTTGACCTAACTGAACACCTGAAGGACAAGCCTTACGGCTCATTTTACTTTCTTTCAGTTTTTCCATGATTTTTGTTGATGGCAGTCCATCAGGATTACTTTTCAATATCTCAACAATCTCTCTTTTCACACGGATGCTTGATGCACCTCTTCTTCTCGTTTTACTCATAATATTCAACCTCGTCGTCTATGTCCTCTGCATCATCAATGGGTCGCCATTCAGGCTCCTCAAGGTTATCAACAAAATGTATAACTCCAACCTCAAAGCAGAAAGGACAGACGAGAGGGGTTGTTGCTGAAGGGTATGCAAATTGCTTATCACAGCACCAGCATTCCCAAAGACATAACGGCTCATGGTCTATCATCACCTCTCCATTGACTGAAATTCATTTAATTCTATCGCCTAAGTTTGTAACAGGCAGAACTGCTATCAATGGCTTCCCACCAATCAGCAGGAATATACCGCCATGCTTCAGCATTCTGATTTAGGACTTCGCTTCTGTTGAACCCACAATTGTAAAGTGCAGGTTCTTGTTTGATATAGTCAATCAATTCCTGATTGCCGATAGTATCTTTAGGTGAGAAGACAAACTTGGCAACTGATTTGAGTCTATCTTCCATTGGGATTGACCAGTCATATTCTCCATCGTCATTCTTAGGGTATGACACCTCATGAACTTCGATTGTAGCAAATTGGGGTATCAGTTCTACCTCATAAAAGTATTCTATATCACCATGCAAACCATCTGTTTCTTCGTATTGGCTGATTTTTGTTTGGAATTGTCCCAATAGGCGAGGCTTTATTTCTTCACCTGCCTTTTGAACGGGTGCTTGCTTGAGCAACCCTGTGACATTGCTGCTGATGAAGTCTAAGGTCTGCTTCGTTTTGTTTGGTGAAACAGTTAGATGCTCATTTTTAAGATGTATATTGACTAAGGTGAGTAAGTCAGGCATAACCGATTCAGGATAACCGTCATAGTGCCTGTAAATCATCATTTGTTGTTCTGGTCTATACTTTCCTTCAGTCGTAATGCTGATGTTTGTTCTTGTTCCCATATTAACTCCACCCCTTATCAACTATATTAAGTTTTACCTGATTGTTACAACCATGAGATGCACAATATCCTACGCTGTGTAGGCATTTTGAGCACATGAGCATCCATTGCCATTCGGATTTCATTCCTCTTCCTCCAATCTTATTAGTGAAACACCTGCTTCTGAAACTTCTAAGTCTTTTGCTCCTTTACGAACATGCCTCTTGTATTTGCTTCTGAAACGAGCGTTTGCTGCTTTCTTCTGTCTTGATGTTTTCATTCTTCTTCCTCCAAATCTTTTAATCCCTTCTTTACCAGTTGAGTTTCTTTTCTTTCTTGTATAATTTCAGGCAATCTATGTTGGCCTTTCCAGACTAAATCACTTTCCTGCACATTGGGTTTGTATTCTTGGAATTCTGTTTGCTGACCATTGACATATACACCATGCCCTGCAAAGTCCATCCCTGTTTCTTGAAACCAATTAACAACAGTTACTTCAGGGAATAAGTGTGATAGGTAAGATATGAGGGTTTCGTTTGGAGGAGACCACGCTGTTTCAAATTGATATACTACATGAGGCTTCTCTCCCCATTCGGGGTTGTAGTCAGGTCTTCTCATATTGACTTCATAACAGTCCCACTTTGTTCCCCAGTTTTCAACATTCCAGTTATACCACCAATTAGGAGAATGCCTTACTTCACCCTGACTTGGTTCATCACGGTATGCTGGGTCATTAGGAGGAGGAGCAATCTTAGAAAAGGATAAGTCCTGTTCTTCTGTCATTAGATGTTGTATTACCTCATCTAATTTATCATTGGTATGGGCTGTAATTATCAGTGTATTCTGGCAATGGTTAGGCATTTTCTTCACTTGTCCGTTATTTTGAGTTAGTCCGTCTTAGTATATAAGTCTTTAGCAGGATTTTTCTGATTAGTTTTTTGGGTTGGGGTATAATACCGTCTAAATCGGAGAAGCATCTGGTTCTCTTTTTCATCAGTCTTTCCCTCCCAGATTGTTGTAGCATTTTTCACAGCAAAAAAGTTTCAAGACCTCGCTGAAAATTAAGTAGTCGTGAGCCTCACACAACTCACAGTTCATAGTGAATAGAGAATAATGCTTTTCAGGATTCCACTCTTTGACATCATCAGTAGTTTCCATCAGCACCAACCAGTCCTTGAAGGTATATATCGTTGCGAGTCGTTTGACTTTACATGAGGTCCACAAGCGTTTGAGCGACACATGCCACACAATGTCAGGGTAATATTACCTCCTTTTTCTATGTTATAGTGTGTATAAGTCTGGAAGTCAAGGCCTGAGCATCTTCTGCAACCGCATTGGCACAGGGTATTATTCATTGCGAGTATCTCTCCCCTTACTGTTGTAAATTCTGCATTTACATTTTGGATGAATCTATACAGGTCTTCTGTATGGTGAGCATGAAATAATTTTTTTACTTCTGCATAAGCAGTTAAGTGGCTTATCCTGTTAATTGAATCGTATAGTTGCTTCTGTTCCTCTTGCAACTCAATCAATATCCTTTCGGTTTCAGGATTCGGAGGTTTCAGCGCCATCTTCAGCGTCCTCCTTATTGTCGTATTCAGTTCCTAAGATGAGGTCAAGAGCCTTTTGAGCAGCCGTAGCCATCCTGATAATCATTGAGTGGTCGTCATTAAGAGCAGCAATCCATGACTTGAGGTATATTGCATGTCTGGTGTCGTATTCAAAGCCCATCATCAGGCATAGCATACCAGCACCTAATTCCGCTACGAGTTCTTCCCTTGCATAAGAGCCTTCACGAGATAACTTATCCCACATCTCATCGTCAGCATAATCATCTTCAGTCCATGTGTTGAGGTTGGAGGATTTAGGTCGGTTAAGTCTAAGAGCGTGACCTGTTGAATGCACTAATTCGTGCCACAGATGACCCCAGAATATTGCTGGTGTCTTGAAGAAGTCCCTTTCGGGAGTCACAACCAGACCCTTCTTATCTTTACCTCCAGAATCCATGTTATATGAGGAAGTGCCTTTATGCTCTATGGTGATACCTGTTCGCTTGACATAATCATTAACAATCTGCCAACACCTCGCTTCCCTTTCATCTTCAGGTAATTCTCTTGGTGCCTCCAGACCCATCATTGCTTTGAGAACAGGGTCAAGTTTGAGTTGCCCCTGATTGAATACTTCATAAACTCGCATCATCGGAATCCAGGCATCCTTGTCAGTGAGTTTGCCTGTTGCCTTGTCCTTCTTCTTACCCTTAACAGGCTTATAGAATACAATAGGTGAACCCTCGCCAGCCTCAGGTATGAATTGGTTGATATCTGGTTTCATGTGTTCAGGCATCTTCTTGGTAATGCTGTCATAGAGTCTTTGGAGATAGTCGAACCATTGTTTCCTCGTTCCCCACTTAGATGAGCCTCCAGAATCCATTTGAGCAAACCACAGGAAAAATACATTTATACCACGATAATGTTTGCCTGTTTTGAAGTTAAGAGGGAAGCCTCCGCCAAGATGGTCAGCAGCATTGTGGCCTATATCCCACTTTCCAAGAGGTGAGCCTGATTCAAGGGCTTCAATGACCCTGCTTGTAAACTCTTCCTCTATCTCTTTCCTTCGCCCAATGGCTTTATTCCTGCGTTCTTGACGGGCTTTGCTGGCCTTTGCATCATCTTCCAGCATACCCATTGCTATATCTAAATCTGTTTCATTCATTACATCACCTGTTCTTTTTTCGGTTATTATGAGTTAGTTAGTCATCATATATAAGGTTTTAAGAGGGGACTCCTGCATCAGTTTTGTTGTGGTGACAGCATACGCAGTCATCATCTGCTTCATACCTGTATGGGTATTCAGACCCTTCAGGGTTCTTTACTAATTTGAGTGTGAGGAATTGAGAATCATGACAGACACATCTAAATCCCTCGCCTTCTGTATATTTGAAATACCATAGGAGGTGTTCTGTTAGGTCCTCTATTGGCTCCCAATATCCGCCTGTATCACACAATTCCTGCCAATGCCATGAGCCGTCAGGTCTAATCCTGTATTTGATTTGTTCACCCTGAACATCTGTAAAGCGGTATTCGGCCTCATCTTCAATTCTTTCATCAGACCAACCTAAGTCGCTGAGGTATTCTTTGTAGTCCTCCAATTTCCACAGATTTATTGCCAATACAACACCTCCGATAGGTTGTGACCTGCGATAAATTTCTCCCACTTCTCATCAAAGTGTTCCATACGCCTGTGCTTCCTGTCCCAATAATTAAGTTGCTGTTTCTTGGATGCGAGCCCCAGATTCCTATCCATGAGTTCACGCTCTAATTGGTTGAAGAATTTTCTTGTATCAGAACCTCTTGCGTGGTGTAATTCATCGGTTTCTGCGTCGAGCATTTGCTTATGCTGGCCGATGCTGTGCTTTCTTTGCATCTTCCTGACACTATACCAATACTGACCGCCTATCTGCGAATGTATCATGTGGTGGCTAAGAGATTCTATCTGGTCTTTTATCGGAAGATGCCTGATAAAATGAGGGTATGGAAGTTTAACCTGATGTGAAGCACCACAATAACCGCAGATACAACTCATTGATAGTCCCGCACCTGACTGTGAACCCATCACAGTAAATATCTTTCTGTCATACCTGCGTTGCTGACCACAACATTTTAATCCTAATCCTCTTAATTCTGTCATTCGTTTCACCTGTTCTTTTGTGTGTTATTACTGCTATTACCTACTAATATATAAGATTTTAAGAGGATGCCTCTGCTTTTTGTGTTATTTCTACTGCTTTTTGGAAACAAGAGGAACAGATAGCAAATCCCATCATATCTGTTTTGTTATCACAGTCAGGAATACTACAATACATGTAATGAGCCATCAGTTTCCCTCCCACAGGGCTTTCCCTTCGTCTGTTTCTAAGAAGTCATAGAGGTTGTCTGAAATTGCCCCTGAATCGAGCTCTTCTTGGTCTTCACACCAGTCAATAATCATCTTTACAGCCATTAAACCAGCCGTTCTTTCAGATACGATTCTATTTGAGCGTAAGGACATGAAGAGGGTTGAGCCGTCACCAGGCCATACCTGAAATGCTACGAGTTTATTATCATCGAGTTGCCCCTGAAGTGCCATATCCTTATCAGCGACAAAGAATTGATATTCTTTACCTGTAATTAACTGACTTCCAAGCATATCAAAAACTGCTGTTCTGCCTTTTGCATTCAAATCAGACATCTAATGCCTCCAATTGATTATAGGGGTTGTGTGAGGAATGTCGAGGAATCCACAGGGATTCATACTTTTCTTCTGTTCGCCATACACAACGGCTGAAACTGAAAAACCTTTCATCAGGATAACCCCACTTGCTGAGTTTATCTTTAGGTATATCTGTTTGCCATACTTCTTTACTGTTTCTTCTGCTTATCTTTACCATATTATTACCTCCACTTCTGTATTAGGGTGGAATAGGAGGCCTACCGAGGAATTGAACCTCGCCCTCTGCCAAACCAAAGACAGTGTATCTCCTTGATACTTGTAGCCCAGTAAATAGGTGTTCCGCAGGGAAAATCTGCAAACGAAAGACATGAAAGAAATCAGAAACACGCTGAACGAAAGCGTTGGAGGGGGTGTCGTCTGCTTCATCTTTTCACCTAACGGAACAAATAGAGGTAATTAGTAATAGTATATAAGTATTTAGCGTAGGAGATCTGAATCTGTATTAGTGCTCATGCGGTCTGCTAAAACTATAAATACTATTAGTATTTACCTCAATACATGGCCTACGAAATCCTAATCAGGAATAGCAAAGATTCTTTGCTGTTGTTAGAGAAATGTAAAACAAGATACGGTATTGAGCATATCAGCCTCTTTGCTAAATCAGAAATTAGTCTTGCAGTAAACCTGCGAATAGATAGTTTACTGGAAAGAACACATTGTCCTCTTGGCGACCTACATTACAGTAACCAGCGATTGTGGCATTGGGAATTACATGCAGACCATACAGGTGTATCATCAGTTTGGCTTAAAACCTGCACATGGGATGATGACAAAGAGATTGATGAGTTAGACAGGGCGGAAAAACATCTGCAAGCATTCATAGAAGACGAGCAGCAGGAAGAAGAATGATTCAGGTTTTTTATCTTGTGCTCACATGAAATTGCGCCTGCTGATACTCCCTATATCCCCCATGTTGGGCGTCTGAACGACTTGTGGAGATCTGCCAAAACCTTATATATAAGTTAGGTCTATCTGATATTATGCGAAAAGAAAGCAGGGAAGTGAAGAACGAATGACAGATATTGAAAAATATTTCAGATTACCAGCACCAGATAAACCTATTATAATCAGGGAAAATCTTAGTGATGAGGAAAAACAGGCAATGGAAAATGCAATTACAGGATTTGGTTGCGTTCCAGATACCCCACCCGTTATTGAGGCGGAATGGCTTATGTCAGTTTTAGGTGCATCAATCAGATATAACGATGCTACACCAGATTATGTAAATTGGACTAAAGAAGAGATGGAACAGCAAAAGAATCTTTTGTTGAAATTAGCAGGACACTATTCATGCGCTATACAGGGTATGGAGACGACAAAGCAACACTTCAGCGAAGAGCCAATTGTAGCCAAACCAGCATTTTACGGCAGTTTTTGGAATCTTTACAATCATTTATCAGTAAAACTGGATAGGGCGTTTGAGTATATCTGGGATTTATTCGATGGTAATACAGATTGTGAGGAATATACCAAGTTTGCAGATTATGTTCACGACGAAGATGAGCAATGTGAGATATCCAAATACGAATCAGATTACTACGAAGCCAGCATTAGTGGTGGTCATTGAGATGAATCCAGATTTTACCGATTTAGAAAAGGCAGAAATGCAGATTCACGAATTAAAGGGCATAATAGGAGCACTTGCTCATACCTTCTTTGAGGAGATTCCAATAGATAAAATGAGCCTTGACATGGCCAGACGATTTCTGTATTTGAGGCTTGATAACGGACAAACCATCGGACAGATTATCAGGGAAGGTGGTTATACGCAGGAATGGTCTGACAAGATTCAAAAGATTGCAGATGCACAAGCAACAGCAGACGGGTGGAAAGTATGAGTTCAGATTTTTACATGGCATGTGCAGATTGTGGCAGCGATAATATCATTGCTGTTGGAGATTCGTATGATACCCTGCATTTGGTATGCTTCGACTGCGATTCAGATTGCTTGATTAAAATAAACAGATAACTTCTGCCAAAACCTTATATATTGGAACTATCTATCTCGTAATATGGAAAAAGAAACAGCGATTCCATACCATCTATACAGATGGCAGGAATTAACGAATGAGCAAGCAGGAACAACCCAAGAGGAAGAGGAGCCCTACGCATGGGACTTCGCAGAATCAGGAATTATGGGTTGGGTGAACAGCGAAGACAGGGAACAGATAATCCTTGAACATGAAGGAGCATTATCAGATGAATTGTGGGAAAATTGGTGCAGGGAACATCATTGCCCAGACGCAAATGTCCCATTACAGGCCGAATACACTATCAGGCAAAAACTTGTGACACAGTTTATGCAGATGCAATGGTTCAAACAGTACAAACAGGCAACAATAGGTTGGATGAATACAGGAACTGACTATGACTTCACACGAGGCAAGGGCAGTTATTTCACAATCCCATCAGATATTCTAATGGCAATAAGAGATAGAACAGCCAACCATGATGACTTGTGGTTCACAGATGAGGAATTAAGATGTTAAGCAGTATTCCTCGTGCTTGTATCAATTGTTCGCAGATGATGGCTCTTGTTGGTGATACCAGCCGTTGCCTGAAGTGTGACGACATATCCCTGCTTGACGCAGTTAAGGAGGTTGAATCAGATGGTAACTGAATATCTGTGGCGACCAATTACAAAACAGCAACATGAGTGGTTTCTCACACATGACCCAAATTTCCTCGATTGTTCAGGTCCAGCCTGTTCAAGCAGATGCAATGAATTTAATTGCTGGGAAACATACGGTGCAGAATTTACTCGTCTGTTCGGTGAGATAGTATATGATGGGGAGGAAACTGGTGAAGAGGTATATCTGTCAATATTGTAAATCTGAATTTTGGTCTATTATCCATGCAGAAGGCCACAGATGCCTGTCAAAGTCTATTGATTGGGAGGTCTGTTGGGAAGTCGAGCAGCAGGAATAGAGGCTTTTTAGGTTTTTTATCGCTCATGGTGACAGATGCTACCTCCAGACACACAATATATTATCTATCTCAACGATAAAAGGAGACCTGATGGCTTGATTTGGCTTGCTTAGGAGACCTGCTAAAACCTTATATACTTGAACTTACTACCTCATAACATGGAAGAAAAACCTGAAGGGGGGAAATCCCTGACAAAATCTGAAGAACGAAAAGACAGATTAACTGATGAACAATTGGTTAATCTCGACACACCTGACTACCTGTTAGAAGTATCTATATGGTCTGGTCACCTGAACATAACTGTAGCGACACCCGTTAGCCTGCATTGTCTGCAATCTGGTGCGGATATTAGGGAAAAACCTGTTGTTGCTGGTATTGTATGGTATAATCTGAACTTGTGGGGTAAATCTGATGTCACTGATTGAAGATGAAGCATTGGAGGAATACCTGCAACATTTGGGAATAGAATATATCCCTGAATTGTATAGAAGAAAACTGATGTCGCTGGTCGAAAAAGAAGAATGGCCTGATGTCCTGAACATGGGTATATCTGAAATTGCTGAAATTATAGCATATAGAAAACTGGTAAGTCTGCGATTATGCCACCAAGAAAACCTGATGGTGCTCCATGACCTGATGTTCTTCATCGGCCTGCAAAATGTTATCCCGCATCCTGTTGGTGGAGAAAAATCTGGCTTTGAAAGATACAAAAGCAGGAAAGTCCTGAAGTGGGGTGACATCTGATGGTTGCTGGTTTCACAATAGAAATAGAAAGTCTGGGGCATACTCATATACGGTATAGTCCTGATAGTCTGGAATCATTTGAATGGTTCAGCCTGAAAATAGGTGGTAAACCTGTTGTTGCTGAACATGGTGATGGCTTCTGCATACACGAAGTATCTGCAATCTTGCTGAATAAACTGTCAAGGATTCAATTCCCTCATGTTGCTGAATGTTCCTGCGGTGAAGTAAAACCTGGTGGTAAAACTGTAACTCCTCCTACACGCTGGCGGTGTATTTGATGCCTGATATTTGTCCCCCTTCCTGCATTATTTGTGCTACCACCAGCGAAACCTGCATCTGCGGTGTTGATGTTGATGGAACAGGATTTTGCAATGATACCTCTTGTATGCTGAATGTGAAGCATTTCTGTAAAACCTGCGGTGGCAACAATCAGGCTGCTGGTATGAAGGGTGCTCCAAATGCTGTATTTGCCTGTGAATGTGATATCTGATACTTAAAGGTTTGGAGGAATAGCCTGATTTTGAAATCCAAGAAGTGTGCTGTTCTTGAGCCTCTATGAGATTGTAGGAACAGGAACTGATATATTATATTTTTAGTAGGAGGTCTGATATAAACTTTATTGCAGGGATTATCTTTTTTAACTGTGAGGTACTGCCAGGAAACTTACCTGACATACCAGATTACTTTTTCCTGAGCCAACATGCTGTGGAGACCTGCCTAAAAATCGTGATTATACCCCCTGTGCTCATCTGCTAAACACTTATATACTTGGATGCAATAACTGATTCATGGCGGAAATAATGACAGGTAGCGATGCCCCGATACCATCAGATTGCGACAGCAATACGCCCGACCAATCAGGTCGAAAAAGTCCACGACAAGAGGGGAAGGAGGTGGAAAAGATGACAAATAAATTTGGAGACGCACAGCAAAAGCAGATTTGCGATACCGTGAACAAGCAACGCAGATTAGTTGAGATGTATAACATGCAACAGCTAACAGACGGGAACATTTCGGAAGAGGAGTTCAGCAACCTTGTGGTAAGCAGCGAAGCAGTAGCGAACCTTATTCTATGCAATGTAGAGGCACACCCAGCTAAGACAGTAAAGGCAGCAACAAACCTTATGGGAGCAACCTTGATGGCAAAGCAGACGGCAACAGCCCTTGCAGACGCAAAGAAAGCAAAGGAAGCAGCTAAAGCAGCACCGAAGAAAAAAGCAGCAAAGGCTAAGAAGTGATTCTTCAGCTTAGCAGCAATCTTCAGGTTTGCAGGTTATGATACCGATATGCGTGTGATGAGGAAGGCACAGATACAGCAACCGCATAACCGCCCTATGAGATCTGTTCGGGGTTTCATGGGGCATTACCCTGTTTAGTCAGGTGGCCGCTGGTGCGGGGGTTCAGGCCCCTGCATCAGCTTTTTCCGTTTGGGAAGCCTGCCAGCAGCAGGCGCAGCTTTTTTTGTTTATTATGCTGGCTGGGGAGATCTGTTGGCCTGCAGGCTAAATTCTCCCGATATAACCATCTGTGGAGACCTCTTAAAGACTTATATAGTAGTTAGTAGTAGCAGTTACATGGGGAACGAAACCATATCTGGAACAATCTTCCGCAATGTCATGGCGCAGCAATGCCTGACTTGTGGTGGATTTAAAACACGAGGCCTGCCGATAAAAGACAACGAGGGATTTCTGATGCCCTGCATGTGTGGTGATGAATGATGCAGATTTCTGTACAGATTGCCTGCGAATGTGGCATAGTAATGGAGGCCTGCTTGGGCAACAAATGGGTCTGCCCTTCCTGCAATAAGGCGTTCCAATCCCAGATTCCTGTAAACAAGAACAATGGCCAGCTAAGACCTGACCAAGTTGAATCCGTCCTGTGGATGCTGGAAACGCTTCACCAGGAAGAACCTGTTGTTGCTGATGAAGAAGAATTTGACCCCTGGGCTGAAGATGCAGGCCCACCAAAGATTATTTTGCAGCCTAAGTCTGAAGAACCCTGGTGCTATGTTGGATGCGAATGCAGCAGTTGCTGGCCTGACGAAGATTGAATCAGCAGCAGCCTGCGCTATCTTTTAGTTTTGTCTGTCAGGGGGAGGTCCCAGGACCTCGCAGATGTTTTTTACTATTTTGTAGGAGATCTCGTCAGCAGCAGGCTGGCGCTGTGTTTTTTACATATACAGACCTCATCTGGTGCAGCAGCAGGAACGCAGTATTTTTTTTGGTTGCGGGGGAGATCTCATCTGCAGATCTGGTGTTATACAAATAAAAAAAGGGAAGCCATAGGGGGCGAACCCCCTATGACTTCATTACGACCCCGTATCATGTCGGATTATGGGTATTCATCTATTCGTGACTTCTTTCACCGAGACCGCATCCAATATCAAAAAGTATATCTTCCGCATGTCTATAATGGTCTTTCATCAATCTTAGATGAAGTTGATGGTCTTCCTTATCGTCGTCGGCTAATTCAGACAATCCCTTGATTGATGCTATTGCATCTTCAAGCAATCCTAAATGCCCCGTATATTTCAGGGTTTCAGGCATATCCAATATAACGGGTATATTGAAGTATTTGTGCCTACGCTTTGGTGTTCCATCTTGTTCCGCCATAGCAAATGCCTTCATGTGTGCGTGATACCATCCAAGCATCAAGCCAACAATCAAACAAAGTGCTACAACTACTTCGCCTTCAATTACAATGTTTCCTAACATGTGTATGGTCGGGAAGGGGGCATGACCCCCAACCCAATCCACCATGTTCACAATTCCTTAAGGGTGATTGTGTTATTGTTTGTATCGAAGATAACTACCTTATCTTCGGTTGGGTGTATCATAGCATACCCCATGCTTGGGCGGTTGAAACACCATTGTAGTGCCTTCTTGTTGTATTCGGCACATTGCCTTTGTAGTTGGTTGTATAGGGTTCTATTTCGCATGTATAGGGACTTCATGCTTCATACCCCTTAACTAATATTGCCACGCATTCTTGTGGTGCTTTCATAGTGGCATAACACCTTTCGCATAATTTGAAGTCAAGTATTGACCCGTCTATTAATTGCATTTCGATTTCAACCATTACGATTGAATTATGATGTATGGTTTCGCAACCTATACAAAATTGGTTTATATTGTATTCTTCCATAATTACGGGGGGGATGCACACACGCACATTCATGGGTTTATCATGTGCGCCTTTAGGTATTCAACTTAATCCTTTAGAAGCGTATGCAATCCCCCTATCCGTTAGGGTGGCCGATTGTCACCCATTCGGCCAAAGGGTCACATCTATCGCTATGTGATGCGTGGATTGTGTCGTTATCCATATTCGCCCATCTATTCATTATGGCATGGGTCGCCTTGTTAATCCCGTTAAGTCCCCCGTTGCTATCGTTGGTGTCAAAATCACACCCCGTTAAAGAACGGCTTAGGTCTAAGCATGGGATTCACACATAATGTGTGTCTTATGGGGGTTAGTTCGCCATTCATGTCTTATTCATTCTTGGTTCAAACTTGTTGCTTGGTGTGCGTTAAGCCTTCTAACATCTTGACATAACCTATCGCTTTAGCAATGGACTTGGAAGTCATTGCATCAAGGTCGTTGCCATCGTCGGAAGCCTTGACCACATACGCTTCGGCATATTGAATTGCACCGTTAATGAATGCAATTACACCGTCGCAAGCATTTGATGAACGGTAGTATTCGCCCATATAGTATGCTTCTAAGTAGTCTTCACCGCATCGAATAGCCTTATTCAAGCCATTCGCTACACCTTCCGCATTGAATCCACGCTTTGTGCGCTTCCCCATTGCGTTAAGTTGCGTTTTTGGTGTCGCTTTAACCACGCTTGTTTGTGCCTTTGGTTGGTTTTTTGCCATCCGTAAACACCCCCTTTTGGTTTGTTCGTTATCGCCCGTATTTATTCGGCTTAGGCTTATTCGCTATACTTGTTTTATCGGTCAATCACCTATCGTATCACCTTCGCATCGGGAAGGTCTATGGCTATACATCCGTTTTTTGGATAGTGCTATGGCTTCGCCCATAGGTTCGGCATCTAACCGATTTGTAGCGTTTCTACACCTATGAACCCTTAACACTTTTTTATACGCTTCGCCCCTTAACACCACCGTAGTTTACACTACTATAGCCATACTTTTCACGACGCATGCCGTAGGAAGTCGCCCCCCCGCCCCCGCCATCGGGGACAAATAAGCCTATTCATTCAAGTATATGAAGTAGTATGGTAAATGCTTATATATGATGACAAAAAAAAAGATTTTTTGTACTAACCTAACGCCCACCAGAGCGCATAATACACAAAAAAAATTTCTGAAAAAAAACTTTATATTAAAAGAAAAATGGGAATTTTCCGCCAGGTTTTGGAGATTCAGTAGAATTTTGCCAGTTGTTGAGAGAAGTGCTTGACATACTAAATGACTCATGTTTGGTTGGCATAATGAATTGGTCTATGGCGTGAGCGAAGGCCATAACCATATCATTGTGTTTTCCTAAGTCCACTATGTCACCATTTTTCCAGGCATGACTTTCTAACTCTTCTAAAAATAATCTGATAACCCTGCGAGTCGGTTCATCTCCGAAGGGTAATACAATTCTCCCTTGTTCAAACCATGCTCTAAGTCTGCTCATCAGCCCTTGCTTTAGGGATTTGTTGCTTGCTTTAGACGGTCTGTAATCAATAGTAACTCCCTTTTGCATAAGTATGGCATTATACAACCTTTGAAACCCTACATCTTCAATAGCGATAGGAGGCATGTTATACCTTTCGTTATACTGCGCTATGACATTAACCTGCTTTTCAGGTGGAAAGTCATTCTTTCTCCAAATATCAACGAGATAAATGTAACCATCCGAGTCTTGCCTCAATACTACAAGGACTGAGTAGTCTTTTCCTAATCCATGTGAGGGGTCAAAACCAATTACATACTTGCCATCATGAAATTTTTCCTTTTCTAACATTAATTCCATATCCATATTTTGACGGCTTATCTTTCTTGGGAATACTTGTGAATCTTCATCAATAACTCTACAAAGGTATTCTTGAGTAAATTCTAATTCCTGCATAGCCTCTTTTTGTTCAAGTATAAAATCTATGGGTCTATGTTGAGGCCAAAGGCATTCTGGCTTAACATTATCAGGGTCGGCTTTGTATTCATCCCAATTGAGGATTGCAGACCAAACGCCTGCTTTCCAAACCTTATTACCTAACATTTCAGTATGGTAAATATCAGTCATAGCCATAGGAGTTCCAACACAATATAGGCTGGTTCCTGGAGACAACATAGGAGTGACAACCTTTCTAAGCCAACCTCTAACTGAATCCATTGACATATCTCCCATATCCATAAGAACATCGTCAAGAGCAATACAGGCTGGATGCTCACCACGAATAGCAGAACCAACAGATGTGGCTCTTATCCATGCGCCATTAGTAAAAAACAATTCATATTTGCCACCACGCTTAGTATCAAGATACTTTGACAATTCAGGATGCTTTAGAATATCTTCTCTTATTTCTTGTAAACGCCTTGAAGCAGTATCCCTGCTTGCGGAAAACAACCAACAAGTAAAAGGTTTGCTACGCCACTTTAGAAAAAGAGCATGGTGTAGCAATACAATACGGAGGGTTGTTGATTTACTGTGGTCACGAGGCGCAATAATACAAGTCCTGTGAACCTGTGCATCTTTTCTATCAGTATAAAGATTGACCCATTCATCTATATGCTCTCCCCATGTATAACCTAACCATTCATAGAAATACTTAATATCGTTTTTTGACCTTAAAAGGCTCATACGAGTGGTGTTAATACCCAAGAGGCATCAACCCCCCTTCTTTTTTGCAGTGGGGACATTTACCAGCCATTGCCTTTGACGCTTCCATAATTCCTGTAGCAAAGCCACAAAACTTACAGTATACCTTTTCACAAAACCTATGATGTTCGCTCATTTCTAACCACCCGTAAATACCCACAATAAATTGAAATACCATTCTTTTTTGACCTGCAAGCTGTTGTAGCGTATATTCCTCTTTTACCACAATTCATACATTCACGCAAACAAGTCCTATTTCCCATCAATGCCCCTCCACAGGAGAGAACAAACTGCAAATTAGACCTTCTTCTTTGTCAATCATATATCCAGACAAACCTGCTTTTGACATTGTATAACCAGCCCTTGCGTGGTATCTGTCATGCCCTGCAAGAGAAGCCAATTGAATAATAAGAGTTCCAGCACTTTCTTTAACAGTTTGATGGTGCAAATGTCCGTGAAACCAATAATGGTGGTCAGTTACTCCCCATTCAGCCTTTGCTTCATTAGCCATTAGTGCAGGTAACTTCTGCATTGCTTTATCACCATGAGTTAAACCTATCAAATTGTTTCCATAAGTCATGTATTGTCTTGGGTATGGTGAAACTACTACGCTAACATCATCAGCATTTCTGTAATATGCGTCAAGATACATGATAAGAGCCAAAGCAGACATTCTGTCGTGGTTTCCTGCCATGTTATAGATTTCAACAGGTGCTACTTGTCTAAGTAATTCTATGTGTTCGACAGCCAATTCACAACCACTTTTAAGGATTTGGGCTGGTGTACCGCACATATCTTGTGGAGTACCCTTTGTAGTTGTCCCTAAGTCGTTATCAACATGAAACCAGTCGCTGCCTGTACCCATAATTATCTTTTCAGGTTGGTATGGTAATCGAGATACAAGGTCTTGAGTCCTATCCATTAGTCTATGCTTTGCTTCATCGAAGTCGTATGTTTCACCTACTTCATCAACCCAACCATATTTACCCCAATGAAAGTCAGTTGCTGATACTACAAGTGCATATGGCTTTTCATCATCGGTTAATTCTAAGCGATTTGGTGCTTCAGGTGCGTTTGGAATAAGATTTAGGAACTCTTCTAACAGGTGGTCGTTAAGATTTCTCCACTTTGAAGCATCTTTTTCAAGGTCTTTCCAGCGAGCCTGTTCAAACTTTTCAAACAGTTCCTTCTTTCTCCAATGAATAAGGTCTTTTACCATTTCATCTGTGTCCTTTTCTGCAAATTCTTCATCTGTAAAAGGAGACATATCGTGAGTCCAACCATGCCTCTTTCGATATTCTTCCAACCAGGGTCGAGGCATTGCATACTTTCTGCACATTTCATTGATTGTTAGTGCGTCAGTTGCCATATTGGAATAATCAGCCTTCATTTGTCGGTGAACATCACCTTCTATTTTTACTACTTGGTCGGCTGCACGAAGGAAAGTAAAGTAAAGGTCTTCATCATTGTTATAGTAATATGCGTCGGTTGAATACATACGAGTTGTAGGTGCTGCTACAACTTCTGGATTAATAACACTATTACCCTTTTGCCACCTTTGAGTAGCCATTTCCCATCCTTTAACGGACTTAACGGGGTAAAGATTGTGTAGGTGTCGTGCAAATGCGAGTCTTGACATTGTTGATAATAAATGAGACTCCTTTTCGATTATTTCATAACCTGTACCTGGACTTGCCCTTTTGGTCTTCTTATTGTTCATTGCTCTAACCAAACAGTCATTTACCTATAAATGCACCCCCTATTGAATAATTATTTTTCCGCTTGATAGAGAAAAATAAATGTGTCACAGCGCCAATCTTTATTTATTTTTATTAATTTAGGGGGTGTTGGGGCTATCCACAGTCAGACTTAATTGTATTTGTCCGATTGTGTAACCTATGGACTTTTCAGATATACCTATCCCGTATGAAGGGTTCGGAAAGTGGGCGATACTACTTATCACTTTAGAGATACTATTCTGGGTCTTTATTGGCTCTAAGAGTATAAAACTCTTCAACAACCTTATAGGAAATAATAAAAAATAAACACTTATGCCGAGCTGCTATGCGATTAATTCTTTCCTAAACACAAGTGAAAGAATAAAAACAATTGCGGAACACTTAAAGGTGCTGTGAGACTGAGAATTAATTATGGGTCTTTTCGACAGAATTCTTGGCAGAACTCCAGAAAAAGTTGAAAAAACAGCAGAAGTTGTCGAATTTCCACTAAATTCGCCAATTGGTTCACCATTTACTGCTTCTATCAAAGATATACTAACTGAAACTGAGGCAATGAGGACACAAGGCTACAAGCAATACGGGTCGAAGTATGATACTGAATTTGATTTGTACGATGATATGCTAAGACTTGACCCCGAACTTAACGGTGCAGTAAGAGCTGTCAGCCTTACAGGCAACAAATACAAGATTGACTATTCAAAAGCCAAGAATCAAAAGATTCGTATGTGTATTGAAGAATTTGTTGATGCCATAGACTTTGATGACTTTATCATTAACACAATGCGAAACCTTATAGTTTATGGTAATTCCATAGATAAGATTGTTGGAAGGGCAGGAATAGGTATTACTGACCTACAAAGCATCCCTATCACCCAAGTCACCATAGTTGATTCAAGACCTAATTCAAGCAAAAGCCCAAGAGCATACGGCAAAGATGACCCAATAATGAAAGCGGTCACATACCGCTTTAGAGAAATGCAACATGGAGAATTAGAAATACCAGCAGATGAAATATCTCACATCAAAATTGACTATCGCTCTAATTGGTGGATGGATAGGTTAAACAGATGGACTTATGGTGTATGGGGTGCATCTCGATTTAGCAGTTTGAAACAGGCAATTCGTGCTAAATACAACACAATGAATAATCGTATTGCTATTGAAGATAGCATGACAAAGCAATTTATCAGCATTGATATGAAGGCTGTTGAACATATCTCTGACCCAAAGGAACAGCGTGAAAGACTATCCCATATTATGACTGAAGTTGGTAAATTGCTGGAAAATCTTCGTGCTGACCAAATCCCAATTTTACCTGATTATGTGCAAATACAACAAATGGATATGAAAAATGTCCCAGATAACAGTAAATTCCTTGATATGATTAATAGCGACATTTCCGCTGTTCTTCAGGTGCCTCGTGTTGCTGCTGGCCAAGAATCAGGTTCAACATTTGCTGCCACATTTAATGCTAATATGTGGTCTATGCAAGCAATCGCAAGGCTACAAGAAGTCGTTGTTCAAGCAGTACACAAACTTTGGTTACATCACTGTGAAATGAAGGGTGTTGTTAGTACAAAGAAAGACTTACCTGAATTATACTTTGAACCTGTTGATGAAGAAAATAACTATCAAGAATACCAAAGGGTTTCATTAGGGTATCGTGACGGTATTATAACAAGGAATGAAGCAAGAGAAATTCTTGGGTTTGAGCCTGTATCAGAAGGTGCAGATTTTAAAGAAGGTAAGAAACTATCAGAAAGACCTATAAGTCCTCGACCTCAACAAGAAATCAACGAAGGAGATAAAGGAGGCACTTCAAATGAGTAAACAAGACACTTTTAACGATAGAATGGTAAAGAGAACCGTTATCCCTTCAATATACTTATGGCTTCTTGCCTGTGGTTCAGTTGTTGGTATGGGTATTTGGAAGCCTGAAGTTGTATTGGAAAACTTAGATGGTTTCATAGCACTTATCGCAATCATAGGCGGAACTGCTGCTCCTGCTTTACAAACTGTTCTCCGTATGTGGGAATCCGAACAGTCACAAGAAGTTGAAAATATCCCAACAGACTTAAAGCATAATAGAGAAAGAGATGCTTCTCAAAAGGAACACATGATAGACTTAGAAAAGTTGGCTCAAAAGCATAAGCATGAATTAGAAAAGGCTGCTCAAACTCACAAACATGAAATGGATGAGTTGAAAAATAATACTGTTCTAAGACCAATAAAGAAAAAGGAGTGATACTATGACACGATGCACTCTTCTTGACGAATGGTTTGATGCAAAGTCAAAAGAAATAGACGAAACAGAAACCGAAACAGGAATTTGTTTTACTACAGGGAAAAAGAAGTGATTTTATGTCTGAAGAAATTGTTGAAGCACTTCAATACGGGAAGCCTGGAAAAAATGATGTACGAAAAACTCCCGCTAAACCAAGTGAGCGCAGAAAAGGCTCAAAGAAAAACAAACCAGGCTCAGCAAAGAAGCCAAACAAGTCAATTTCATTTAGCAAAGAAACAAACGCACGACTCCGTTCCCTTATGCAAGAACACAATAAGAAGGGTAAAGGGAGCAAAGCATCTATGGGAATGCTCAAAACCGTTTATCGTAGGGGTGCTGGTGCTTTCAGCCGTAGTCACGCACCAAATATGTCAAGAGGTGGATGGGGTGTCGCTCGAGTCAAAGCCTTCCTTTACCTCTTGCGAAACGGCAGACCTTCCAATCCAAATTACAAGCAAGACAACGACTTATTGCCTAAGTCACACCCAAGAGCCAGCGAGGAAAACTTTGAAATGAGTGACGAGGCTGCATATGTAAGTATGGACTGGATTGCAGCAGAATACAAAGGGCGTAAAGTTACACTTAACAAACCATTCCGAACATCGGGAGGACCAAAGAAGTTTGCTGTATATGTGCAAAATTCGAGCGGTAATGTAGTCATCGTGCGCTTTGGCGACCCCAACATGGAAATTAAGCGTGACGACCCTAAGCGACGAAAGGCTTTCCGTGATAGACATTCATGCTCTGAAAAGAAAGACAAAACATCTGCAGGTTATTGGTCTTGTAGAATGTGGGAACGCTCTAAATCTGTAACTGATTATACCAGCGACGAAGATGATGAGGTCAATGATGAAATTGATTTATTGTTTGCTGAATTGTGGGAACAACATGAAGAACAGCCAATTTGGCTTGACTTTGAAGAAATCATTGAAGCAGACGAAGACTGTCATGACTGTGGCAGAGACTGTTGTGAAGATGAAGCAGTTGAAGCAAAAATGATTCGCAAAGATGTATTCGATAATCCAGGAGAAGCATCTGGTCGTGCAAAGGAATTAGGTCTTGATGGTTTCCATACACATGAAGAAGATGGGAAGAAAGTCTTTATGCCAGGTAAAAACCATGAAGAATACATTAAGAAGGTCGGCAAAGACATTCCTAAGAAGGTTGAAGGTTATAAAAAAGACAAGGACAAATATGCTTCATACGAAAAAGATACTTGTCCTCCAGGCAAAGAAATGCGAAACGGTAAATGTGTCCGTGTTGCAGTAACTCTTGATGCCACTATGACTTATGCAGAATCAATTATTGAAGCATCAACAGGTAAAACTGTTGTAAAGATTAGTGGTGTTGCATTCCATGAAGGTATGAACAAAAACAACTGGTCTATTACAAGGGCTGGAGTTGACAACATTTTGCCTCAAATGCTTGATGCAGATGTAACTCTTAATCATCCAAAGGCTGAACAAGGTCGCTTTAAGAGGAATATGGCTGGTATTGACGAAGGCGTTGTAGGTCGAGTCACAAAGGCTTGGGTCGAAGGCGACGAAGATTCTTGGGAAGTTCACTTTGAAGCAACCGTTGAAAGAAGTGAATTGTTTGAAGTTTTAGAATCAGGACTCTGGTTTCGCTCAGAATACGGTGTTTCCATCGGTGGAACAGGAGTTCCCGACAGAATTGTTGAAGCAAAAGACGGAAAAACTCAAATGGTATTCGAGCATGACTTCACTTTTGACCATCTCGCAATAGTCCATAAACCAGCATATCCTCGTGCAAGAATTGAAAATGCTGTAAAGGTTGAAGAGGCTGTTTCTGAGGAAATGCTTAAGTATGATTCAGCTCCTGAAGGTTATCATACGAAGAAGGCGAATACAATGTCCGAAGAAGTAATTGAAGAAGTTATCGCATCCGAAACTGTTGAATCAGTTGATGCTGTGGCTGAAATGGAAAAAGCACTAATTCTCGCAAATTCACGCATTGCTGCATTTGAAGCAAAAGCGGCTGAAGAAGCAGAGAACGCTCGATTGGCACTTGTCAAGGAAGCATCTGAAATTGGACTTAAGGGTCACGAAGCACTACCTGCTGAAACTGTCAAAGAATTGATGGCTTCTTGGGAAGCATCCCGACCTGCACCTTCTAAAGAAATGAAACCTGTTGAACCTGCATCTGATGTAGTAGCAAGTGTTTCATCATCAACCGCTGTTGTTGCTAATTATCTAAACGGCAACTTGGTTGAATCTTCCGAAGCAGAATACTCTGCTTCTTTTAACGCTCTTGTTGCTGCATACAATCGTGGTGGTGGCGAAAACCTCGCTCCATCATTTGAAGAAGCAAAAACAAAGGGGATGATTTGAAATGCTAACAGGAATCGGAACAGGACCAATTAACGCAACTTTGAAAGCTGGTGCAAGCGCAGGACTATCTGGGCTTTTGCTTAAGGCTGATGGAACAAACACAGTAGCACTATGTAGTGCTGTTGGTAATACCCCATTGGGTGTCACCATTGAATCTTCAGAAAGGGACAAAGACGATGCTCTTGTCACTGGTGGCCGTGTTTCATACATGCCAAGTGGCGGTGTTCTTTACATTCGTGCTGATGCTGCAACCTATGTAGTCGGTGATGCAATCGAACTTACCGCAACAGGAACAGGAAAGAATACTTCTGGAACTGGAACTGTACTCGGTGTTTATGTCGGACCTGGCGAAGTAATTAGCGCTGACAATGTGACTGATAACGAAAACTTAATCCTTGTTAATACTAACAATGCAGGATGGTGATTTGAATGGCAAATGAAAATTTAGAAACAATTATAGCTCGTGACGACAACGCAGGACCCTTTGGAAGCAGAGATGCTCTTAAAGAACAAGTATTGCGTGACTTTATCCAACTACAAAGCAAAGTTTTGTCAATCGGAACTGACCTCGTAGGAACAAGAACTGTTCCTTGGCTGGAATTTACTTGGTACACTGGTGTTGGCGGTGCTTTCACCTACCCAATTGATGACTCCGCAACTGTCGGTGCAACAAAGATTGGAACAAAGAACTATTCAGTAGGTCTAAAGAAAGGTATGGGTCGTGTGACTTTCCTTGATTCAACACTACTTCGTGGCGAATCCTTTGAAAACATGAACCGACAACAACTTGGTGTTACACAAGCATTGGCTGATACCATTGACAACCTAATTCTAAGTGGACTTCATGCTGGTGCTGATGAAACCGTTGCTGCTACTGCTGCTTTCGGTGCTGGTGGTGCTGATGAAGAAAAAGACCTTTTGGCTGCTGCTGACAAAATCTTCGACTTGGCTCGTGTATCTGGCAACGAAACCCTATCCGTTGTCCTACCTGCTGTAAAGCGAAGTGCTTTGTTAAACACACAACTGTTTGGAAATGTTATTCAATCCCTACAAGACCACCTAAAGGGTGTTTTGGGAATGGACTTCAAGTATACTCGTGACGATGGTGCAAGTGGCGCAATCGGAAGTGACGCACTTGTTATGGTTCCTGGTGCTCAAACCGCAGAATTCTTCCAATACAACGGACCTGGATTCAGAGAAACTGAACTAACCCGTCTTCCTGGTGTTGGTTTCGATTGGATGCTAACTGGCTACATGGGAATGGTTGTTCACGAACACCAAGATGGCGCTGCTGCTGGAAAATCAAAGCGAATCGTTAAGATTACAGGCGTACAGTAAGGTGATGCTTTTTGCGTCACTTTACTAAGGCTTCACACCTTCGGGCGTATTGCTTAGAATTAGATGCTGATATCTCCGATGAGGTATGGGCTAAAGTTGCTATGCTCCCTAAGACTGAATGGTCTGAAGATAAAATCAAAGCAATAGTCAAACCAAAGAAGTCAAAAAAGGTGAAGAAAGATGGCAAAGAAGAGTAAATCTCCTGCAAAAGAAGCACCTGTAAAGGCTAAAGCACCTGCTAAGAAAAAGAAAGATTCTAAAGCAGGACTTATCAAGCAATTAGATGCTAAGGGTTATTACTATCCTGCTGACGCTTCTGCTACACAACTTAAGGCTATCCTTGATAACTTCAAAAGCAACCTATTTTGGCTTGTTAGGCTTGCAGGAAACACAAGTCCTGAACTAATAGCAAAAGGAATAGATAGTAAGAAAGTTGTTTATGCCCTTCCCGACTGTGAAGACAGTGTTAAAATACTAAATTCTCGTAAGTTGATTGTTCTAAAAAGAACTCCGACACCTTCAAGTAATGCTGTTGTCATCTGTGAATGTATAGGTGAACCCAATGGCAGTAACTAATGATAATATACGAGACTTATTAGGAAGGCCAAAAGGTCTTCTAACAGTAACGATTGCAGAATATATCAACATGAGAACAAATTTTGTGGAAAAAGTTGCTCGTGATGATGTTAATCTCAATGATAATACTAACGCAGTAACTACTGCTTTAAAAGAAGACGCTATCAAAATGCTCGTAGCAGTTGATTGCTTAAGCATTCTTATTGATACTTTACCTGGTCAAATGTCAGCAGGAGATAGCGACGATAGCCGATACCAAGATAGAAGGTATCAATACCAATTAGATATGTTTAGAAAAAGAGCAAAGGAGGCTTTAAATTTAGTCTCTGAAGCAGGTGGTACTGCATTCGCAGTAAAAAGTACGAGTAGTAGGATTAGTGGCTAAGAATGGCAGTATATGATTGGACTGGAGCAATAGATACATCAGCAGCAAACCCTAACAATTGGTTGCTTGGAGGTGTTGTCCCAGGTTCAGCACCAACAAATGCAGATACAATGCAATTTACTACTGGTGTTCCTGTTATAGTTAATATATGCGTTTTAGATATTCCTTCTCTTGGTTCAATTAACCATCAGCATAATGAAATCACCTTAGTATTTGGTGGTGCTGGTATTACTGCTCATGAACTTTACGGCACATTTCATCATAATGGTCCTGTTGGAATTTCAAACTCTT